>Ga0256405_10000085_pt1 | contig 276665 bp, 247 predicted proteins | sample RumenRJG_02DNA_FD_189096 | JGI IMG/M metagenome (GOLD analysis project Ga0256405, IMG submission 189096) | Bovine rumen microbial communities from Lethbridge, Alberta, Canada - RJG_02 | ecosystem: Host-associated > Mammals > Digestive system > Stomach > Rumen | place: Canada: Alberta...
ATGAGGGAAGTGTATGGGTTGAACCCGTCGGAAGCCCAGTAGGGCAAAAAACAGGTGGCTCCGTCAGGCCGGACTAGTGGCTCTCACTTCTCCGGACTGGCGGCTCCGCCGCTCCGGAATAATCACTCGTTCAAGGAAATTGTCGATATTTCATCCAGAGAACAAGAGCTAAACTCTCTAATATGTCCAATTTAAAAATAACTTAAATACAGCCCAGACGCAACAAAAAAAATACAAAGCAGCCTGTTTTTCCGCAGAAAACGCGCTTTTGTAAGAAAAGCTGGATTATTCCAAGTTGGAAACGAAGTGTGACCAACGGTCACAAGCTACGAATTTTTATACAAGTCGCTCAAATCCAGAGCCATAAAAGTCGCACCATCGTCATACACAGGGCGAACATGACGTTTTATATTCTCAGTTTCAGAAGAGTTCAGTTCAAATTCAGAAAATCCATAATTGTCTTGATAGTACTTTACCAACCTTTTATCAATGGCGTGTATAATCAAGTAATTTACAGCCACATATTCGTTTATGGCTTTTACGATATCAAGGATAAAACCATAGAACATGGCTGTCGTAATTTCTTCCTTGCAATTTGTGCTATTCGAGAAAGCACCATTGCGAGCAAAGTTCACTAGTTCTATAGCCGAATCAGTATATTCTACCGAACTTTCGCGATCAGTTTCTTCATCAAATTGAATATCCAAATCGCTTTCTTCTGGAAGTTGCTCGAAACGAGGCAGGATTGCGGTCTTCAGCGTAAAATAGCCGCACATTTCATGCAGACGGTCAAAAACTATATAGGTCGTTGACACGTGGTCCCGAGTTTCTATAATTGCATCGCGCGTTAAATACTTTTCTAGACCCTTGCCCGCTTCGCATGTAGCCTCAAATGTACTAAGCAAGCGTTTGCACTCCTCCGAGTCACAAACCTTCTCACAGCTAAACGAGCCATCAGGAAGAACGTAGGGAAAATTCATTTGGCTTGTGTTGCGTGTTTACGCTTAAAATCAAGATAACGAGCAACATTAACGGGAGCAATTTTTCCCGTCTGTTTTGCGGCATGCAACTTTCGCAATGCCATAACAAGCTGCTGCTTTTTTGCGTTCACCATAATAAGCCTCTATAAGTAATATAACTAATTATCATCTTCAAGTCAACAATCCAATATGATTTTTCCAGAGGTTTTCCATAACATTTCGCTTTTTCAGACATTTTTGCAGTAAGCCGGGCGTTGCGGGTGCGGCGTTTAAGCACCCGCAGTGGGGGTAGCGTAAGACCCGGCCGGGGCGGGTATTGTCCGTGTTCCCGAAGGGAGCGATTATAAGGGCGGGAGCCGGGGCTGAAGCGAGGGGGATACATCCCCCTTTATATAAAAGAATCTATATCCACATAGATGGATAAGAACTCGTACGGCAACAAGTTGCCTACGGTTCTATATCGCCTGCGGTATCTCCGGCCAGATCCAGCACCTCGCCGGCATGCAGGATTCAGGAATCATCATCTCCGTGAACTCCGACCCCGACGCCCCGATCAACGCTATCGCTGACTACGTGATCAACGGCACCGTCGAAGAGGTCATCCCGAAGATGATCAAGTATTACAAGGCAAACAACAAGTAGGCGTTATGGCGAATTTTTACACAGACCATCCAGAGATTAAGTTCAACCTTGAAAGTTCTCCTCTGATGCAGCGCATCGTGGAGCTCAAGGAAAACGGCTACGCCGACAAGGACAGCTTTGACTACGCGCCGGAAGACTACGCCGACGCGATAGACAGCTACAACCGCGTGCTCGAAGTCGCGGGCGACATCACCGCGAACACCATCTTCCCGAACTCCGAAGACGTGGACGCCGAAGGCCCGCACTGCGAAGACGGCCGCGTCCGCTACGCAAGCAAGACCTACGAGAACCTGGAAGCCACCCGCAAGGCTGGCCTCAACGGTGTGACCATGCCGCGCCGCTTCGGCGGCCTGAACTTCCCGATTACCGCCTACACGGCCATCAACGAAATGATCGCCTCTGCGGACGCCGGTTTCGAGAACATCTGGTCCCTGCAGGACTGCATCGAGACCTTGTATGAATTCGGCGACGAGGACCAGCGTTCCCGCTTTATCCCGCGCGTGTGCGCCGGCGAGACGATGTCCATGGACCTGACCGAACCCGATGCCGGTTCCGACCTGCAGCGCATGATGCTCAAGGCCACCTACAGCGAAGAAGACAAGTGCTGGTCTGTGAGCCTAAAGCGGCTCATCTTAATGAGCCGTGTAGGCGAGAGTGAGGCGTAAGCCGAACGGTCGTATCAGAACGGCGTGAAGCGCTTCATCACGAACGGTGACTCCGACATTCACCTGGTGCTCGCCCGCTCCGAGGAAGGCACCCACGACGGCCGCGGCCTTTCGATGTTCATCTACGACAACCGTGAGCACAAAGCGACTCGTATTAACGAGTCGTGCGTGCGAGAGCGAGGCGAAACTATAGGTTCTTCTAGCGATGGAGCCGAGCGGTCGTCAAAAGACGGCGGCGTGAACGTGCGCCGTATCGAGAACAAGCTCGGCATCCACGGAAGCCCGACATGCGAACTTGTCTACAAGAACGCGAAGGCTGAACTCTGCGGCCGCCGCAAGTTCGGCCTCATCAAGTACGTGATGGCCCTCATGAACGGCGCACGCCTCGGCATTGCCGCTCAGTCCGTGGGCATCAGCCAGATGGCATACAACGAAGCTCTCGCATACGCCAAGGACCGCAAGCAGTTCGGTCAGGCCATCGTGAACTTCCCCGCCGTCTATGAAATGATTTCCAACATCAAGGCACGCCTCGACGCAGGCCGCGCACTCCTGTACCAGACAGCCCGCTACGTGGACATCTACAAGGGACTCGAGGACATCGAACGCACACGCAAGCTCACCGACGAGGAGAAGGCAGAACTCAAGCGTTACCAGAAGCTCGCCTCCGCTTGCACTCCGCTTGCGAAGGGCATGAACTCCGAATACGCGAACCTGAACGCCTACGACAGCATCCAGGTTCACGGCGGTTCGGGCTACATGCTCGAATACGCTTGCCAGCGCCTCTACCGCGACGCACGCATCACTTCCATTTACGAAGGCACGACGCAGTTGCAGACGGTTGCCGCCCTCCCGCACATCACCACCGGAACCTACAGCCAGATGCTCGAGGAACTGGAAGCGGGCGAAGTGGCCGCCGAATACGGGAGCCTCAAGGCCCGCGCAAAGGCCATGGACGCTAAGTTCAACGAAGCCATCGAGACTGTGAAGGCCGCGAACAACAACGAGTTCACCGACCTCTGCAGCCGTCACCTCTATGAACTCGCAGCCAACTGCGTAATGAGCCAGCTCATGCTCCGCGACGCCACCAAGGCACCGGAACTGTTCAAAAAGAGCATGAAGGTGTACCTGAACCTCGCCGAAGCCGAAGTCGCCAAGCACTACAACTTCGTGAAGAGCGTGGATGTGGATAGCATGGAGAGCTACAGGAAGGCTTAATTAGTAAACAGTGGTTAGTGGCTAGTGGTTAGTGAATAATCGCGGCTACGCCGCCTACTGAAATGTCATTCCCGCGAAGGCGGGAATCTCCCTTTAAAGAAATCACCCCGGCTCTAACGAGTCGGGGTTTTCTGATTTGTTGTTTATGGGCGTTCCCCCTACGGGGGCGGACTATATTTTAGGGGCAGCCACCTTCGCTTCGCTCGCTGCCCGCCTCCTAAAACCGAGCCCACGGTCTCCGCCCTATCGGGTCACTATCCCTAACGCGACTAAAGAGAAAGGACAATTCCTTTTAATTTAGTATAAAACGCATCTGTTTCCTGAACCCAAATATTCACTAGGCAATCTATCGGAAATTTTATTTTCTTTTTCATCAACCCATAGACCATCGGAGGTTTTCATCCGCAGCCTCATACCACCTCCTCCTAATTCTCTTCCGTACAATTCCGAATGATTAAAGATATTTCTCTGAAACAATTTCTTATAATCCGCACTTGACGGAATCTTCCATTTACCATTACACCCTTTATCCGCATGTTCTACAGTCCATAAGACATCCCCAACAGGCAAAGCTTCTGTACCCGTATTTAAAGGTACCCACAATTTCAAATATTTTTGGGGATCCACAGAACGGGAATCTGCGTTTTTCAATTTATGCCAACAAACAAATTTTTCTCCTTTATATTCAACAACATCTTCAAAATTAGTTGCTACACATGTTTTTTTCAGCCTTTTTTCCATTTCTGTAATTGGTCTAAAAATTTCACTCTTACCAAATTCATCAATAACCATCTTTATGCCATTTCGGTTTACAACTTTTCCAACCAAATTTAACGAGTCCATTCCATATTCAGTAACAGCCCCTTTTTCTGTCCATATACGACGCCACATTCCCTGATTGCAATGGACATAATCTATATGAGCTTTCTTTATTGAATCGTTATTGACTTTGTCATTGCACACCCCTAAAAGGCTTTCATAATCACGGTCCCGTCGCCAAGTTCCATTTTCACAAACATAGGAGCGTCCTTCACAATCTCCATCTCCACAAGGTTTTACAATCTTTCCAGGCTCATTAGCATCACAACTTTGCTGATACAAATCAACTTCCCTGGCAGTAGCCTTTCTCCACTTATGCTCTATAGAATCGCAAATAATTTTTTTATTTCCATCATATGTTTCTATTTTACCAAACTTTTTAGGAACACAAAGTCCAAATTTACTTTCGTACGAGGATGCATAAAACCATCTATCACCATCACATATATAATACACCCCATGTTCAGAAGCCACCAAAGAATCCTGAAAATTTTCATTACAGACATATTTTTCATATTTCCTTTTTATTTCACCGCAATCTAGAATATTTATTTCGGTCAGCTTATAAAGTTCCTTATCAATATTCGGATCCAATCGACAAGAATAAGCCCCGTAAGAATCAGATATTTTCCCTGTTTTGGCATACATAGAAACAAGTTCCTTCATCAAAACTGCTTTAGGCGAAGTTAAAAGGAAAGCCTTGTTGACATGATGTTTTTTCCACTCCTTTTCGCACGAAACACTATAGCCATTTATCCTAAAATTTGAACTTTTATTCAACAATGTATCTATACCAGGAAAAGCAATACAAGCATGAACAAGATCCACTTTTTCATATTTGACGTTTCCCCCATTTAAATGACTCTTCGTAATTTCATATCCAACTTCATTTAAAGATTTTCGTTCTGCAACAGCATTCTTTTTTAACTTTCTATAAAGTTCTAATTCCTTTTCATCAAAGGGAAGCGGTATTTGCATTTCAGAGGCAACCATGCCGCCATAAAATTCAATTTCATACAAAAATGGATTTGTTTCAACTTCAAATTCCATTTCTTTTTTCACACTCTTAGTCGGTTTTGTTTTACATATTTTTTCCATTGCATTGTGGGCTTTGCGAATAGAATCTTCGATTGCAGCGAAAAGAAGTGGACAAATAATTTGAGAGGCTTCATCTTTAGGATCACACATAGCAGATTTCAGCGTTGTAACGGAAATCTGAGCAGCTGCTTTTTCAGCTTCTAAGTCAAGCATACATTCTTTTTTTGTCGTTTTAACCCGCTCTTCTTTAAGTTCTTTTCGCTTCTCCTTTCGTAAATACAGGCTATTATTTAAAATATCCTCTAAATAAGGTTTCCAATCGAAAACACTAATCTTATGTAACAGCATTTTACAAAGAGACACCGACTTTTTACAAACAACAGAATACGTATTTTTTAAAAACAATGAATCACAGTTTTCCCACATTTTTGAGGGATCCTCTTCAAAGACTTTCCCATAAAGTTGATAAGCATCATCAAACGATAAATTCGCCGGACAGTAAATATCTTGCACCCCAATTTTTTCAATGAGGATTTTCGCTTCCTTTACATTACCATTATCAACAGCATTTTTTAAACCAGGATGGATTTTTGCCATTGAAATTGATACTAAAAATACCGATAGAACAAAAGCTTTGACTACCGTATGAACATTAATTTCGATCATTAGATTTCTCCTTCATTTGATGGGGATTTGATTATAAAACCATTGAAAATCTTGTCATTACTAGTCTTTCGCTTTACCAAGCAATATTGCGACTTAACATCATCTTTCATGAATTTGTGAAAACATAAAAACGAGGTGGATAGCCCCAAGATCGCTACAATAATTGCATAGGGCTGATAACTGGCATTACCAATTAGATGATAAAAGGCTACTAGTAGAGCACCCGTAAATATTGCATAAAGATTCGTGAACTGAATATATTGGCTATAATGAGCGTTACGCCCTTCAACAGCTTTTTCGTAGAAACGCCACAGTTCACTTCTATCCAAATTTTCTTCAATTTCTCTTTTTTCGGCACTGACACACATAAAGGTCTCCATTTGTTTAAAACATTAGGAGTTCGCCCCTGCTCAACAAGGAACTTCGCCAATTTTGTATGGATACAAGAAAGGCGTAGATCGTTGCGGTTTACCTAGATGAGGCTCTGCAATGCCTGTACGTGATAAACGCAAACGACCCACGCCCCGAAAGGGCTGTTGCTCTTTGGCTATACGACCAAAGACCGGCTAAAAGGCCGGTACAGCAAACCGAGATACACCGCAAAAAGGTATATCTGCGTGAGCGTTCGCCTTGTCCTCACGTACTAGAAATTTGCAGATTTCATCTAGAGAACAAGAGCTAAACTCTCTAATATGTCCAATTTAAAAATAACTTAAATATGGGCGAGATGCACGGGAAATTTACAAAAACAAGCATTTTTGTGACGAAACCGACGAATTTGGGGCAAATTGTAAAGGGAATGGGGTGTTCCAATGCGGGAAACGGCCACGATTTTAGTGATCGCCGTAGTGGCTTTTGCAAGCGACAATCTCAAGTACACCGTCTTTTACAGCGTAAACCAGTCGGTTTGCATCATCAATGCGGCGACTAAAATAACCGGACAAGTCGCCCTTTAGCGGTTCGGGTTTACCAATGCCCTCAGACGCCCCGTTTCGTTCAATATCCTGAACTAGGGCATTTATTCTTTTGAGAGTTTTCTTGTCCTGAACCTGCCAATAGAGATATTCTTCCCACGCACTGTCGTGCCAAACTTTTTTCATGTTTAGGCCTCGATCAATTCGTGTTCAGCGCAGTTCCGCCCAGCCTTCAAATCTTCGATTCTGCTTTTCAAGACAGCAGAATCCTTCGTGCGGGAAACCTGTCTCGACGCCAAAAAGAGGGCGAAATCGAGCAGTTCCCGCTGAGCTTCTGGACTTATCGTTTCGTAGAGTTCCATCAGTGCTTCGGCCATAATCGCCTCCCTTGGTTGTTTATACACCTTTAATATACATTTTTTTGCGTTTAAACGCAAGATTGTGCCAAGGGTGGCCTATAAACGAACTTCTTTAGTACACATTCAGACCTAAAGTCATTACGTCGACCCTTTTGGCGTAAGCGGGTAAATTTTCTTTTCCATAATCTTCTCCTATAATATTCATATCAACAAATTCGGAGTTTCTCACCGTTGAACCTCCACTGTTCAAAGCCATTCTTTCGTAGTTCGCATAGGCTCCCAATGCAATTTTTTCCCCAATATCAAACATGGTTCCTCCACCAAAATTATAGAGAATAAAGCCATCGAAACGTCCAAAAGAATCATCCGCATTCAATTCTTCATCATCCTGTTCGTTGGGATAGAAACCGCCCACAAATGAAACTCCCGCCCCAAAATACATCGGGCCAATCCATTGCACAAAACTAGGACGTACTCCTACATCCAAGGGAATCGTAAGAGGAATTGAAAGAAATAAGCCCCCTTTTTGTTCTCCAATAGCATAATTCAATGACAAAATACTTGCTTTGAGATTTAGAGATCCTCCAGATATTTCAACATCACTATGTAACGAAGAAATTCGACGATCTTCGCCAGCTGCCGCAAAGGTCAAGCCGACTTCAGCAATACGATATTTTTTATCCGTTGAATATTTAACTGCAGCGGCTTCGCCCACCATATTTCCAGAGGAGCTTACCGCACAACCTGTAAAAATGCAAGCAATCACAAAGATTCCGAATAGAAAAATTTCACCTTTGCACATTTGCATGCTCCTAATTTAGCATAATACCGGAACCACTCCATGGCAAACCCCATAGTATTTCTCCATTTCTATCAACAATGACTAGATCAAAAAAAGGCCGCCCCGCGAGGGAGCGACCAATTTAATTGTAGCTAGAGATCCTTCGACTTCGCGCGATGCGCTCAGGATGACTTTGCTAGCAATTTGCTCAGAGTGCCGAAGGCACGACCTCACACCTCACTAGCCCAAAACCTCTTAGTTTCCGCGTTCGAAGCGGATGAAGTTCACGACCTTCAGGCTAGCAAGGCCGAGCAGCTTGGCGACGACTTCCTGGAGGTAGTCCTTGACGCTGAGCTTCTTCGGGTTCTTTTCGGACATGAAGAATTCCTGGTCTTCGAGAACGATTTCCTTGAGCACCTTAGCCACGCGGCCGTCGATCTGGCGCTGCAGGAATTCAGGCTTCGGAGCCTTGCCGGAAGCTTCGATCTGGGCCTTGGCAATTTCCTTTTCCTTTTCGATGGTTTCGGCCGGAACAGCGGCATCGTTCAGGGCCACCGGAGCAAATGCGGCGGCCTGCATAGCGATGTCCTTAGCAGCCTGCTTGAGAGCAGCTTCGTCAGAAGCGGTACCTTCGAAAGCGAGTTCGGTAATCACGCCGATCTTGCCCTTCATGTGGCTGTAAACGCCAAACACGGAGTTGGCGACCTTCTTGATTTCGGCGAACTTGCGGAAGTCGATGTTTTCCTGGATCTTGACGAGCACGTCCTGGAGCACATCGTTGATCTTCTTGCCATCGACCACGGCGTTCTTCAGGTCATCCACAGAGGCGATAGCCTGAGTTTCGACAGCCTTGACAGCCATGTTGGCAAGAGCGACGAAGTCGTCGTTGTTGGAGACCGGTTCGGTTTCGCAAGAAAGTTCGAAAGCGGCAGCCTTGTCGGCGGTTTCGATCAAGTAGATGCGGCCTTCCTTGGCGACCTTGTCGGCACGCTTGGCAGCAACGGCAGCACCCTGCTTGCGGAGGAGTTCAACGGCCTTGTCCATGTCGCCGTCAGTTTCGGTGAGGGCCTTCTTGCACTGCATCATGCCCACGCCAGTCTTCTGGCGGAGTTCGTTAACGAGAGAAGCGGTAATCTGCATATTACTTTTCTTCCTCGCCGTTGTCGAACTTCTTCACTTCTTCCTTGTCGGCCTTCTTGTTGTCGTTGGTGCGAACCTTGACGTTTGCAGCAATGTAGTCAACAATGAGCTTCAGGGACTTCACGGCGTCGTCGTTGGCCGGAATCGGGTAATCCACGAGGGTCGGATCCACGTTGGTGTCGCAGATGCCGATGATAGGAATGTGGAGGCGACGGGCTTCGGCCACAGCAATCTTTTCGTGCTGGAGGTCGGTCACGACCACGAGGCCAGGAAGGTTCACCATTTCGCGGATGCCGCCGAACACGCCCAGCAGCTTTTCGCGTTCACGGTTCTTGTCCAGGACTTCCTTCTTGGAGAGGGCCTGGAAGGTGCCGTCCTGTTCCATGGCGTCGATCTTGTCAATCTTCTTGATGGACTTGCGCACCGTCTGGAAGTTGGTGAGCATGCCGCCGAGCCAGCGGTTGGTGACGGAGAACTGGTTGCAAGTAGAGGCGGCGTCCAGCACGCACTGACGGGCAGTGGGCTTGGTGCCGACGAACAGCACGGTCTTGCCAGATTCAGAAATCTTGGCGGCGGCCTTGCCTGCTTCTTCCAAAAGTTCACGAGTCTTGGACAGGTTCAGAACGTAGATGCCGTTCTTTTCGGCCAAGATGTAGGGCTTCATTTTCGGGTTCCAGCGCTGAGTCTGGTGACCAAAGTGGGAGCCTGCAGCAAGCAGGTCTTCAACGGAAGGCAGATTTGCCATAATGTATTCCTTTTCGGTTGTTACTACCCGGACTGCAAATAAGCCGCGAAGCGATGCCCAAAATCCAGGCGAACCTGGGGTTCTGGACCGCGCCACCGAAGCGACTCTCGCAAGCCGGTGATTGGTTTTACCCTGGCGAAATTGCCAAGGCGGGGGTAAATGTAGAAAAAAAAGCCCAAAGAGATAAATTTCATCAAAAATTCGTCCCTTTTTTTCAGGTGGACGGCACACCCTATTGTCCAGTTCGCTATTACAGAATAAAACAAGGGCATAAACCTAACCACCACCTCCATGGCAAAGGGACTAATATGAACAGAATGCTATACTCAGACATGTTAAAGGATATCAACAGGGCTCGCGAATCAGGCGGCAATGTGGCCGCATGCATCGACTCCTTCCGGGAAATATACAAATACGTGTATGCCTACAAAGACTCCTGCTTCAAAAAAATTTTTGGCGCTATCGCAAGTACGAACATGGCGGCAAGTTTTTTAAACGCCATACTCAAAATCGACAGGCCCAATTGCATCAGCACCCTTGACTTCACCCTTGGTGTCGAAGGCAAAGTTCATGGCAGACCACAAGGAAATGGCTCTTTCACTGCGCAACCAGGGCGTACCGATTTCTGCAATTTCGGCAGCATCCGGCCTTTCGGAGCAGGAAATCCTCGCCCTAAAGTAAGACGGTCCCAAACAGTCCTAATGCAAGAGGCTCGCTTTCGCGAGCCTCTTGTGTATATCCTTACAGCTGACTGTGCCTATTGTAGCTGAATTCTCCTCGTTTCCGAAATTCCAGCACCTTTCATTTGCACAATATAGATGCCAGGCTGCAAACCACTTAAATCTACAGCACTCGCTCCCAATAAAGTCCTTTTCAGCAACACCCGACCCTGCATGTCAAGAATACCTACTGAGACATCCCTTGTATTGCCGTAGACTTCCATAACACGGCCATGCAGGCGTGTCTGCAACCTGCTAGACTGTCGGGTCGCGACTATGCCCTCAGCCTTTTCGATATCTTTCTCATGAACAATCCTATTTCCGGACTCATCCACCTCCAAGAAACCAAATTGGACACTATCAGCCGAGTCCATAGGTGCAGCCCAGAACGCGTCGAACAACAAATCACTGGCCGAGATGCCCCCTAGGTCAAAGGTGATATAATCAGTTCCCGTCTTCAGGCCTATTGCCGACGAATTTACCTTGAACGTATTAGCCGTAGTCGTTTGCGGCAATTTCAGAGTCGTCTTTCCGGCAACTCCATCCACCGTATAAGATATTTCCACGTCCTTATTGGGGGCCTGGTACCTAAACGCCAATCTATAATAGCCATCTGCCGGCACATTATTCATCTTATACTTTGCCCAGGCACCTTCGCCAGAAGTGATAACATAAATATCCTGAAAAGCGTGGGCAGACACATCCTGAATCGATTGAATATTCAAAGAATCGTTATAATTCTCGGCATTGATGGTAGTCTTAAATTCACCCTCGCCATCACGCACAAATTCATTAGTGGTTCCACTATCAAAAATAGAGCAACTCGGGTAACTCGGCTGGCTCAAGCCCATTTGGGTAATCGAACTGCCCGAACCAAAGCCCTTCATCATCTTCCGCACAAATTTACCAGAAGCCGTCAACTGGCTTTCCTGCCAATAGCCGCTGGACCCTCCGCTAGCGATAGCAGAAGCCGTCTCATTCTTATCAAAGACAGACCAGTTCGCCCAACTATACCCCAGGCCCTCTATCCAAGCCATCCACGTATTGATAGCGTTCCAATCCAGGTTTCCATTACCCGATGCAGGAGAGGTTCCCCATTCCGTAATGAACACGGGGAAATTCTGACAACGGGCCCTAAACAAAGTCGTTTTCAATCCTGAATGTCCCGGCTCAGAAGCATAAAAATGAAGGACATAACCGATATTTTTATAACCGGTAATGGGATTCTTCTGAGCAGAACCAACATCCTGTGAGTATCTGCCGGTGCCAACCAAAATAAGACCATTGGGGTCATTTGCGCGGATAGCCTTTATCACTGTTTCCGCATAGGATTTTATTGTTGCCCAAGATGTCAGTGATCCACCGGATTGGGTATCTGTGGCACCGGAGCAGTTGTCGTACAGGGGTTCATTGTACACTTCGTAAAGAACATTCTTGTACCCCTTTTGTTTCACGTAAGAGGACACATCTGCGAAAAAACTGACTGCCTGATTGGTCGCCCTGTGAGCGCAATGGGAATGGTTATCAATAATCACGTATATTCCCGCAGCGTTGGCCCAATCTATCATATTGTGAGCAAGGCTCGTACTAAACTGGGATATGGGGGCACGCACAACAGACGCACCCCAACCAGTACTTGCATCTGTCGAGGCTAGCGTTTTAACCACATTCTGGTTAAACCATCCACTGGCCCATTGATCCCAGAACAAGCTCATTCCGCGTAATTGGACTACGCTGCCATGTTCGTTGACAATTTTCCCTTCGTCATTAAAGGAAAGTGCCCCATTGTCAGATAAAGGGGATGCACAAACAAAAACAGCCAAACACAGAACCCAATAAAAAATTTTACGCATAACAATCCTCACTTAACAAATCCCCAAAGCACGCGTATAAATTTAGATTGTTTTTGCCACAATATACCCTCATGTAATAATTATTTACAAAAAAAGAGGCCTCTGGGAGGCCTCCTTTAAAAAATGTGATTTATATCAAATTTTAGCGGCTCATATTACCATTCAGCAACTGCAGATACAGCAACTGGATACTGGGTGCAAAATAGTTCGTTCCCGAGGCAAGTGGCGTATTCAGCAGGTTGTCATTACAACTGGCCAAGAAATCGGCATACTTGCTGTCAATCATACCCAAAGCGCAGAACGCGCCCTTGTATGCGGCAGAACCTCCACCAACTCCACTAGTTTGCACCTCTCCCTGGTACTTGTAGCGGTTCAACGTCATGTTAATGTCGCCACCGGTAATGCCCACAGCAAATTCTGCGGCCTTCTGAATCATAGCCTTTACGCGATCATCACCGAACCAAGCGTAATACCAGACCAAACGCCAGGGGATACGCACACCTTCTAGACCCCAATGGTCGCAAAGCTTGCCTGTGCTGGACCCGTTTTCCGGATCCTTGGGATTTCCATCGACATCGCTCCAGTCGGGCCACAAACCATTGCCCGCATCTTGAACCTTCTTCATATACTCAATAGAGGCTTCCAAAGTCTGGTTCCACTGCGCAGACCGATCCGTGTCATAAATAGAGAGCAACTTAAACGCCACCAGGGAGAAATAACTGATATTGTAGACCGCTCCCGTAGAAAGAATAGCGCCATCGTTGGCAGGCACGGCCAAGTGGGTCGTAGCGTTCACCTCCTTGCCCATAATAGAAGATCCCTCTTCAATGGCATGTTGCAGGTAGGTGTTGTCACCATTGGGTGCACCCCATTTTTCATGAGCAACCAGTAAAGATGCTGCAATGTCGAGGTCGGCATCAGTAGCCGAAGAACCTAAACCAGTCTTAAAACCAGTAATCTTCCACATCATGTAGTAATCGCCGGCATCAGGGCTATACCTAAAGGCCAGATAGTAGTTCATCAAGGCATCATAACGAGCCTTATCTCCCTGGAACGCCGCAACCAGCATACCATAGCCGATACCTTCGGAAACCGTATAAGATGGCTGGTCAAATTTTATACGTGCAGACTGACGGAGCAAAGGCAGCTTGCTATCACTGTAGTAGATCTCATCTGCGGGAGCCACTTCTTCACTAAAACTTACATAAAAGTTTGTCATCCACCCGTTATAGAACGCATTTGCGCCATCTACATTCTTGTTCGACGGATAGAAAATCGTCCCACCCTGGGGGGATGCGGAACCACCTTCACCAGGATTGTCCGGATTGCCCGGATTGTCTGGGGTAGCGGAATTACTAGAGTCCGTAGGGTCTACAGCACTCGGGGTTGTATCATCACTAGAGCAGCCCCACATAGACAAGGCCACCGCGCAAGAAAAGATAAATAGCTTTTTCATAAAAACCTCGACTACAAAATACATTTTTTAAATGGGTTTATCAAATTTTTTTACATAAAAAAAAACTACAAAAACAAAAGGAAGGCCAAGCCTTCCCTTTGTTGTGAATCCTATCACAGTGAATTACTTCAGAATCACCTTCTGAGAGTAGCTCACAGCCTTACCCTGTACGCGAACCATGTAGACACCGGCGTCCAGAGAAGAAAGGTTCATGGAAGCAGAGCCGCTGAGCACCTTGCTAGCAACAACCTGACCACGGAGGTTCACAACTTCCACATTGGCAGCAGAAGAGAGACCTGCGATGGAGAGAGTACGATTGCTGAGCATCACCTTAGCTGCGGCAGCCTGGTTCACAGAAGCGATGCCGGCAACCGGAGTAGCAGATCCGCATTCACCCTGCCAACCAAGTTCCTGGATAGCGAAGGTGTTGGACATTTCGGTGGAAGTGCCGTTCTTGATACGGAACTTGATGCTCACAGAGTAGTCAGTAGCAGTAGCGACGGTGGTGGAGTGATCCTTATCCCAGCCTTCCTGCTTGAACATGCTCCAGGGGAGATCCAAGGACTTGGCGCCTTCGGGGAGTTCATAGAACCATGTGTCATCACCATAGGTCTTGGAATCCCAGCCGAGTTCCATCTGAACGGTAGAACCGGTAGAAGAATAAGCCAAGCAGAAACCACCATGAGCGGTGATGCTCACTGCCGTTTCAGCCTTAGCCCAGTTGAAGCCAATACCGACAACGCCCGGGTGTTCGCCATCCACACCAGTGGTGGACATAGTTGCGAAGATACCCTTAGTGGCATCCAGGTTACCGCCGGGAAGGATAGAACCATCGGTTTCGTCGGTGGTGATCAACTTCCAAGTACCGTCGGCATTCTTGTCTGCAGGAGAAACAGTGGCGCTAGTGCCAGCAATGGAAGAAGTGGCGTCATAAGCAAACCACCAACCACCAGTGCTCTTGTAACAAGCAGCACCATAGTCGTCCATAGAGTTCGGGTCACCGCCAGTGCACTGAACTACTTCAGGAGTCTGGACCTGGTAAGAGTAGTTCTTTCCTTCGGAGATGGACCAAAGGCTACCCACTGCGAACACATAGGATGCAGAAACGGCCAAGCCGAAAATTGCAAGATTTTTATTCATAATTCTCTCTCTTTTTTAGGTTATGATGTTAAAATATATCTTTTTTTTTTAAAAGTGAAAGTATTTTTCAGTTTATTTTTGTTTTTTTACAAAAAAGTGCGAAAAATCACTCACTTTTTCTTTTTCTTGGGCTGATAATTGACATCCGGCCTCAAAACCTGCCCAACCGTCACCAAAAGTGACACTATAGGCTCATTATGATCACCAGACAAATCATACAGGGCAACCCCACCCAAACCAGCTCCCTTGACATACTTGGCAAATTCCCTGAAAGAAGGAATGCCGTTAAAGACGATTGTTTCCGAAGCGCTAACAGCCACCTCACTCCAAGACCCTTCGTCAAAAGTCACCTTGTAGTCCGGGGTGTCAAAAGCCTTCATCAAATCCTTGTAAGACAGAACACCTTCGTTGCCTGAACCAACACCTTCATGGCTGGAACCAAGCCCCTTAGCCTTGTAAAAAGACTTTCCGTACATGGGAATAATAGGAACGATTTTCTGGGCAGCAAGACCAGCACTCGTATAAGCCTCTATTACCTCTTTTGCCTTCTTTAAATTAGCATTTGGAGCAACAGAGCTATTTTCTTCGCTCATTTGGTCAGTGAAGTAGATAGACGCAGAAGAAAGCTTGTCGAAAAACTCGCGCCCATAAGAAGACGCCTTGGAAGCATCGTTGCTCAAATTTGCCGAGACCTTTACATCAGCAGACGCCAACGCGCTCACAATTTTTTTCAAGGTTTCAATGTCTCCAGCCTCTTCGGGCGTCCAATCAATCTCTATTCCAGCAGCCTTGTACTTTTTGAGAGTCTCCTTGACGGATTTTACAAACCCAGACAGAGCTTCGTCGCTAGCGCCAAGGCCCTGCATAGATTCTTCGTTACCAGCTCCGCCAATCGCAATGATTAAATCCACCTTGTTCTTTTCGGCCAAGGAGGCGAGCTTTTCAAAGTTGGCCAAATCGGATTCATCGGCCAGGGCCAATTCGCCCGCTTCCGAAGGAACCATGGCCACATAGCGGATTTCCGTCAAGAATTCATAACGAACATCATCGGGAGTAAACTGGGAATACTGAAGCCAGTAGGGGAAATACCCCGCCACCCGGGCACCATTTGCCGCAAACGCGGCAACTGCAAAAATTAAAGAAGCAATAGTCAAACGCTTAAAAAACATAACTACCTCACTGAATCAAATATTTCCGATCGCTCTTGGAGTCATAACAGAAACGCCCGGCGCTGTAATCCAGCATAATCGGAGCCTTACCCAAGGTGTCCGGAACAAACTTGCTTATGGGAGTGCTCTTCTTGTCGTTCTGCGTGCAGTAACGATAAGCACGACCCTCCAACAACCCTAGCAACAGATAATGCTGAGTCATCAAATCCTCATCGTAAACAAACTTTTCCAAGAACTCCTTGTCTTCTTTAACGCTGGGCACCCCTGTCTGCTGCTTATTGAACTCAAAAATAGCGGTCTTTTCATCGCTATTCAAGGAATCCACGCCTTTCCACAGACTATCGGCAAAGCCAACGTATGTCGAAAACACCTTGTGAACCAACGCCGAATCCTTCAAAAAAGCATCATTATCGGCATTGATGTTTGCCTGCGCCAAAGCCCTAGCTTCCTTAGCAAGTTTTGAACCAGTAGGGGGAGTCGTTCCTTCTAGCACAATGACAACAACACTATCCGGAGTTATAAAGGCTCGTTTTGCGGTATCTAATCTGGCCTGATTATAGAAACCATGATCCATCAAATCCTTACGAACCTGCTGATACTTGACATCTGGATTAATCTTGATGTATTCTTCCAAATCGAAATCACTAGGCATACCGACAGCTTCGCCCTCTTCAACAGCCATATCAGAACAGGCTGCAAGACCCAAAGCAAGACCAACCAAGATACTCCATTTTTTATTAATACGCATCTCGTCCTCTCTAGAAATTGACCTTTACGTCGGCCATAATAATGTTTTTGGTAAAATCAACAGTCTTTGCAGAAACGTTACCCGCTTCGTCAAAGGCCTTATAATCTACAGAGTTTTTCATCAGGCCATACTGCATCGTTAAATAAGCACCCTGAGCAATCTTGAGCCTAGGACCGGCAAGAACAAGCGTTTCGTTCATTCCATCCAAGAACCCAGCGTAAGAAACTCCGAATTCGTTCTTCAGCAGGTGGAAGCCAGCAAGCAACGCCACAGGGCCATAAATATCGGCATTAAGACCCGCAGCAAGGCTAGAAGATGTACGTTCTAGGTAATCGGTTTCTTTTGTCTGCTCATAAGAAACCGACACATCCAAGGTACGATCCCAATTGAGGAAATTACCCACCTTAGCCAAGGCGCCTCCGCCAAAGCGAACATAGGCAGATCCACTGGCAAAATACAAGCTGTCGCCATCAATCTTGTCGGCCTTGTAATAACCGCCAAGGACGCGGACTGTCAGTGCATCGTTCCAATCAAAGACCAAACTCAAATCTCCGCCCTTACGGTTAGGTGTGGCGTAGCCGTAAGGCAAAGCCACACTCGTCGCCGGATCCAATGCCCTGGACATGGCCAGGAGTTCACTACGACGCAAGGTTTTATGACTGTAGCCGTTCCTATAGTACTGACCGTACTTGTAGTTGTTGAACAATTCAAAGGTGTCGCTCTGAACAAAGTAGCGATCCGGGCCAACAAGCTGAACAGCACCAGAGGTGTTATCAATCAGCATGTTATATGCTGCCTGGGGTACCGCTTCGTAGTGAGAGAAATAAAGATTTTCCAGCGCACCAGAACGGCTTCCCAAAAGCATCGCGATAGAAGGATCATACATGGAATTGCTATTTAGGATCGATGTCAAACCCATCGTTACGGGAGTCATGGCGAGTTCAGACTGGAAGCCCTTATCGTTCATTATTCCGTTAACAGTGGCTTTCGCATTCCAACTAGAAGCATCGTACTCCACGTAGCCATCAAAATGGAGGCCCAGCTTGTTCTTCAAGCGACCCAAATCACGTTCTACCGGAGACAAATCCACGGAATCCTTGTAGAACATATAGCCCCTAATATCCTTGGACTCATCGGGCAGGTAGATTGAATCTGTATAGAACGCCATCACCTTAAGGGTATCATTACCCAATTCGTCGATGGACTGTTTCCAATAAGACATGGCCACTTCTACATTGGCACCAAAATTCAGCCCAGACCTACCAGAAGTCTTGGAATCGTAGCCAATATTTCCGCTCAACACGTTGTTCCAATCGTAAACGGCAGGATAGTTTCCTTGCAACAGGGCTGCCCTGGTGCTACGGACGCGATCGAAGGCATAGACGTCGTTAACTCCCACGGTAACGCCGAATACGTTTACCCCCAAACGACCACCAACCAGGTAACGATCTGCATCATCGAAATCGAAGAACAGCTGGTCAGCTTTCTTACCGTTATTCCTCAAACGAGCAAGAGTTCCCTGAACATAGATATCATCCAGTACACCCATCTTGCCAGAACGGTAAGTAGCATTTAAGCCCTGCATCAAACGACGATCAGAGCCGTCAAGACTACGTTCTTCCATAACGGTTTCACGACGCTCACGGAATATTTCCGGTTCCATGATATAATCCGGTTCCGGCTGGTAAATTGTGAGAGGCGTATATCCCACACGCATGGTTCCCAAATTGAAATCCACATGACGATTAAGGATGAGCCCATCGTAAGACCACCAATCTATCAAGGGAACATTGTTTCCTTGCCTGTGAGCATTGTCCCAGTCCTCGTGAATACGAATGCCAAACTTGGCCTGCGTCTCTTTACTCGGACGAATGGAGAACAACAGATTTGCATGAGTATAAGCCTGGGCCTCGGCGGTCTGGGAATCGTCTAAAAGAGCGTCAGAATCCACTGTAGACCGTATATAACCAGCCCTCACGTTTCCACCAATGGAGAATCCCAGCACATTGCGCTGAATGTCTTCGAGTTTCTCCAAAAAGCTTTCTTGCTTCTGCTCAACTGAAAGAGAATCAGACGATTCTTGAGCAAAGGCCGAGGCTGCAGCCAAGCAGGATACCAGCAACGAGTAATTAAAAATTTTCGTTTTCAAGTTCATAATCTCAGCCTCTTTTAAAATTCAATATTGATTCGTGCATCAATGATGCTCTGTGTAAATTCATGAGTAATCTTAGAAGCGCCATCATTATCGGGCAAAGCAGCTATGTAATCAGGAACATTGGTTTCGCCAAGGGTCAAACCTCTGGTGCGATACTTGTTCTCAACAGAAATCTGCCCATAGTTCATGGACAACCATGCGTGGGGCGCCAACGTGTAGTCTAGACCAACCATCCATTGCATCTGACGACCCTGCATAATCGGGGCAACAGATACATTCAAATTGGATGTCATAGCCTGTTCAAAGTTGGCCATTCCAGAATTGATATTGGTCCGAATCATCTGGAAACCAGCAGAAACGCCAAACCGTTTAAAATAGCGCCAATAAAGCCCTCCATTAATGAAGTCAGAATTCATGCTAGCCTTGTCAATTTCTTTGGTAGAATATTTGTAGCTACCGCTCAGTTCCAGAATCGTATTAAATCCAAGCAGTTTCAACACATCCACCTTGGCACCACCACCCATTTCGGTGTACTTGGCTTTTTCGCCAGAAGGGAGGATTGACTTAACCTGTTCTTGCATAACAAATAGACCCTGAGCCTCAATGGCGTTGTCTTTTCCGAACCCGGCCACAAGGTTAACCTTTGCTCCAGTGCGGTTTGTAGTCGCAAGACCATTGGGCAAGGCCATCTGCAGAGCGGGGTCAGAAAGTTCATCCAACAAAGCTAATTCATTGCGAGTGAACACCGCTGTTGTGTAAGAAGTCTTGCTGTACGGGGCAATGTTATAACTTTTGTTTTGTTCTTTCTGGAACTTATTGTTCAGCGGAGATGCGTTTGCCAACGACGAAGACAACGGAGAGTGTCTCGGCGTAAAGTAGTACATGGCGTCGAAAGAAGAATAAAGCGGAGCGTAGGTTCCATACTTGGTCAAGTTACCGTCTTTATCAGTGTTCAAAATACGGCGAGCCACGAACGAAGGCGATTGTGCCATATTGTTGTACCAAGAGGAATCGTTATAAATATACGCCGCATTGATTCTTGCGTTCCACAAATCAGTCTTATATCCAGCCTGGAGTTCAACATTAGCAGCCATGCCCTTGTCATCTTCCTTGACCGGCTTGTAAAGAACAACACCCTCTTCGTTAGTGCCATTTTCTTGATACTTGTATACTTCGTCCATGGACATAGCCACTTCTCCAGTCAAGTCAAGAATCAAGCTTTTATTTCCCAAAAAACCAGCTACATCACCACCAAAGCGGCCAGACACCACCTTCGTGTTCTGCGGAAGCGAATCCAGGTAATTGGTCGGCAGGTAGTTGAAGATTTGGTTTTGCTGATCAAAGAAGTAACTGCGATTAATGGAATTTTCATCGTCCACAATCCACAAATAAGTTCCAGCCACCATCAAGTTACGATTCATAGGGAACCATTCCAAATTCCCATTAATAGCATACTTGTCGTAGTTACCGGCCTGACTCGCACCAGGAATTCCTTCGTTTGGCAAAAGGTTACCCTCATAACCAGAGAAATCTAAGTATTCACCTCGGCGGAGTCTTGCAGCAAAAGCTTCGGCGCGAATTTCACCGAGAGTTTCGCCCAAGCCCCTGCGTAACTGCAAGTTCACACCCTGCAAATTCCGCTGATTTCCTTCAAGCATCGCGTCTCCACGAGCGATTTCCTTGTTTCGGGCAAATATCATGGGTTCGTACATGATATCGACACCAGGAGCGTAAACTGTCAGAGGAGAAATTTGACTGCGGAAATCACCCACAACCCAATAGAAAGATTCTCCTACATTGCCCTCTACATTGAGCCAAGGGAAAGTAACAGAAGTCGCCGAAGCGGCAAAGTAATCCTGCATGCCAGCAAAGGTTCGCATCTTGGCATTTACACGGACATTATCCCAAGGACGGAATCCAAAGTCCAAATCCATCTGGACAAATTCCATCACTTCTCTATCGGACATGACATTGTATGCATTGACATCTTGATCCGAACTAAGATGGGAATTGTTATAAACCGCTCTCACGGTTCCGCCAATATCCACACCTTTTTTGGATTCTATAGACTCAATGGTACTATCAATCTTAGCCGCATTTGTCGCGTTTACGGATGCAGCGGCAAACGCCACAGCCGACAACAAAATAGTTCCTGTAAAACGCAACATTTTCAAACCTCTTTCGGTATTCATTTGATAAATCTTCTTCATATATCAAGCCTCCTTAGAACCAAATCTTCGTTTCAGCTTGAACATAATGGGCTTTCCAATCATTCTCGGGAGCAGTTTCATCGCTATTGGTCATCCACTTGTAACGGAAGTGGAGGCCAGCTCTATCCGAAAAGTCCCAGTCGAAACCCAGGCCGATAGCGGTCTGCAAGACATTGATAGGAGCCTTTTCGTAGTAAGTTCCACCAGTGTTATAGGGAGCCTGATAAGGACCAGAAGAACTAGTCAATGCAGAAGACACGTTACGTAGGATGTAGGCGTCTTGGGCGCGGAACGTTTCAAAGCCAAGTGTCAGCACTGCATGAAGCGTCGGAGTAATCGCCACAGCAGGTTCAGACTGAACATACCAGTTGACCATCAACATGTCATCTTGTTCCTCGCTATATCCCAGCGGAGAGAAGGTGGTAGAAACGCCAGACAGAGCCGCGTAGAACTGCAGCATGACATTACGATCCGTATTGAACCAATGTCCAATATCGTATCCCAAATCCAAGGCCAAGGTAGAGTTCCATTTAGCATGCTGAGGAATATTGCCAGCCTTTACATCTGCTAAGGATGCATAAGGAACAAAGCCGTCCCACAGTTCCCAAGTTCCACCGCGAACACCGCCTTCCTGATTCTCTAAGCGGGATTGTCCCCTGCCACCGCCAATTCGAGACAATTGACGACCGCGAGCATTACCGGAGTCAGAATTAAACAGGGATTTGTGACGGGTCCAAGAGTTTGTGGATTCCCACATAGCGCGGCCGTTTAAATTGTACTTGTAGTTGATGACGTCGTCGCCCTTTTCCACCTGCTTGTGGATACCATACTGCACGTGGGCACGGCCTCTGTTGAAATCAGGCTCCAACTTAAAGTTTGCGCCCATCATGTTCGGACCATAGCGGAAAGTTCCCGCGCCAACATACCATTCATCTTGACGCCAAGAACGGAAACGGGAAGGATCTGTCATACCGTAAGGAGAGAAGAAATCCTTGGCAAAATAAACGCCTTCCATAGTGATAGGAATCCAGTGCTTGTCTTGGGCCTTGACATAAACGCCCACGGCTGGAGACGAAGATCCAATTCTGGTGTATTCCTTTTCGTACTTCTGGCTAGATCCAACTTCCTTGAGTTCTTCGGAGGCATCCTTAAATACCGTAGAATCATCCCAGCTAAGAGCCACATCCATCATCAGGTAAAACTTGGGAGTCAGGTTACCCTTAATATCAATGGAAGCTACATGGTAGTCCGAAATTGCAGGGTTACCGTCACCATCCATAACAACAGGGTTGATCTGGTAATCCGGTTCATAGATCTGATCCTTTTCGTAGATTACCCCCATATAGTTTCCACCGAGGGTCATGTCCGCATCCAGGAACTTGATCTTTTCTTTGGCCAAGCGTCCATGAACCACCTGTCCACGGAAGTCGTATGTACCAGTCATTTCAAGTTCGCCAATCTGGGAACCCAACATACGCAGACCGTCACGAGCACCAATATCCATGTCCATGGGTTGAGACAACATCGCTTGGGCCTTCATGTTCCAAGGCAGGGTATGAATGTCAAGGAAAAGACCGCCAAAAGAACGGTTGGTCCAGAATGCGCGGCCACCTTCCTTAACAGGCTTAAAGGCTTTCTCCTTGTAATAAGTGCTTACCACCTTTTCATCTTCGAACAGTTCATACTGGGAGAGGAAGCGGGGCATGGTTTCGCGTTCCCACATGGTCAGGGGGCTCGCGCTTTTCCATATAACACCACCAGCAAGAAGGGTTGCGCCGAAGCTTCCGGTACGCATATCCACTCCTGCTAGCATATTTTCGGAAATTCTCAATCCGTAGTAATCCGAAGAATGCAGGTACAAAACACGTTCGCTGTTATTGAAGGGACCTTCGTTAGGCGAAGACGCTTTAGAATTCTCGAAATATCCCGAAAAGTCAAAGGGTAAATACAGGTTTGTAAAGACCGTCAAGTAAGATGCCGGAGATACCACGACACCCACTGTCGCGGCCGCTTCAACCTTGGTTCTTACCCGGTCATCCTTCTGCAAATCAGAATATTCGTAGTAGTCAAAATTCTTGAATCGAATTGCAATATCTCCGGACACAGCCACGGGATTATCATCCTTACCTACAACCGTAGAACCAGCATAGGCTTCTAGAGAATCCAACCTTTCGTTCAAGGAATCCAGTTTTGCAGCAGTCATTGGAACTGCCCAAGAAGCTGTCGCGGCTAGACCAAAAGCAATCAAAGAAAAAGATTTCAAGTGTTTACGCATAAAAAACCTCATCACAGCTCGTTGCGGAAGGGATAACCGCTGGGACCTTTATATGCCTCGCCATACTTCTTGATGACGATATCATCCATCCACACCTTGAAGGATTCGTTCTCGCCCTTACGCACTTCTAGACGGAAACCCTTGAAATTGCTCCAAGCAAACGGAAGCATCACGTCGCGGGTATTCTTGGCATCCCAGTATAGACCGGTCATACCAAAACTTTTAAGGGGTATACTGAAATGTTTCCATTCCGTAGTGATTTCGCCGAAACTCTTAGAACGGAGCTTGACCTGCAAAGACTCGCCATTACTCTTGACGCCATCGTCAACCAGCACAAACAGAGCGTTTTCTTCGCCTTTGGCACCTTTAATCCAGAATTCCAAGACGCCTTCTTCCAAGTAGGGAGTCAAGTCTACAGAACCAGCAATACAAATGGCCACACCGGAATAATCGTCGGCAATCAGCTCGATCTCCATGGCCAAGTCACCCTCTTTAGCCCCAGCCACATCCGTCATTAACGGTTCTGGGTTTTCTCGGGGATACTGATATGTGTATCCACCGCCACGGGGAATGCCTTCGCGCATGACCACAGAAACAACATCCGCGTCACTATGGAAAGGTTTCACCTCTTTTTTCACAAAACGAGAGGCATCTCTATCACGATAATCACTAAAGGCAGCAAACGAAACCGTCGCCACGGACAGTAACGTTACTCCCAGCAGATAAGGAATTCTCATAGAAACTCCAATTTGAAACAAAAAGTCGGTATACCGAACCTAAATATACCTCTTTTTTCAAAAAAATCTCCTTTTTTTTGAAATTATCTCTTATACAAGTGTAAACACATATATTTTGTCCGTTTTTCACGTTTTTCCCATTTTTATCTATTTTCATACTATGAACAAACATGTCCTTTATTTTACATTCTTCTTCGGTTTAGCCGGCATCTTCACAGGGTGCGGAGACTCCGATTCCAACGGCAACATCATCGGACCCCAAAAGGGCGATTCATCTAGCAGCGTCGAGTCTTCGAGTGCCGAACCGGTACCCGTGGTCAAGCCTATAGATTACTCCAAGGCTGTTGCCATGAACAAAAAACTTGGCAAAGGAATCAACTTTGGCAACACGTTTGATGCCACCTGCGAGACCTGCTGGGGAGCTGGTCCCGTAGAAAAAGCCCAAGTGGACTACGTAGCCAAAATGGGCTTCCAGACCGCGCGTTTGCCAGTGCGCTGGGACGAGGCGACATCCAAAGAACCCCCTTACACTATAGAACCAAGCTATATCGCTCGCATCAAAGAGGTCCTTGGCTTTTTCAAGGACAACAAAATGCGAGTTATGATGAATATGCATCACCACGACTCCTTCATTTACGACCTGGTCTATACTGACGAAGCCTGCAACAGCAAGACCTACAATCAGAGGAAGAGCAGCTGCAATAATTCCAGTGGTAGCGTCAACTCCGAAAACCTTGAAAAAAACCTTGCCCGAGTAGATTCAATCTGGGCCCAAATTTCTAGGGAGTTCAAGGATTACGACAACGATTTCCTCCTGTTCGAATTGTTTAACGAGCCCGTATACGGGGTATCGGCGGAAATCCACAACGAGATGATCAAAAGGACCTACCCCATTATCCGCGCCACCAACCCCGGTAGAACTCTTGTCTACAACACCTACCCGTGGGGTGGCATTAACGGAATAAAAAAGCTAGAGCTTCCTGAAGACGGAAACATCATCATTGACATCCATTACTATGAACCCCAGAGTTTCACGCACCAAGGACACAATTCTAAATGTGACGTTTCCAACCCGGTCATTTGGGAAGATACTCGCGCCAACAAAGAAAAAATAACCAGCGATTTCGCGAACATGCGGCAATTCGCCAACGACAGGTTCCCTGCCGTGAACCCCGAGGGAATTCCCATAACTATCGGTGAATTCGGCGTATCCACCTGCAACAACGTCGCTTCAAAGGCCCTTTGGACCAAGTATGTCGTAGCTGCCGCCGATTCCATGAATATGAGTTGGCAATATTGGGCATTTACGTCCGTCGGAGGATTTGAAGTCTATAAGAAAAGCACAGGCATTTGGGAAGTACCCGTGGTCGCAGCCTTGGGCGCGGACACCACAGGACTTGCAAAGATTATTATCCCAGACAAGGTCGTAGAAGAAACCAAGACAGAAGAAACAACCGATAGTGGAACCGAAGAGAAAACGGAAGACTCCGAAGAAAAAACTGAAGATACATCATCTGAGGGGTAAGCCTCTTACGCTGCTTACTCAAAAAAAGGGAGGCCTGAATATCAGGCCTCCCTTTTTTAAATGACGGCATGCCAAGTGATTAACCAAACATAATGGGATTGCCCATCAAGCAAAAAACATACATTGCCTCATTGCGAAACATGCCGAAAACATAATATAAAGAAGGCTTCTCGCAGAGAAGCCTTCACTATTCAATTTCACCTAGAGGATTACCGATTGATAAATCGAACCGATTTCACCTGACTTCCGTAACGAGCCCTGATGACATAAACACCCTTGGGCAAATTACCTCTATCCATGTTCAAAACATGCGATCCTGCTGATAGTGTCCCACTAAACACAGTCCCAACCTTACGTCCTTTAGTATTGAAGATTTCCAGTGAAATCTTGGAAGTTTGAGGCAAAGACATCATGACCTGACTATTTTTTATCGAAAAGTCGGCCGCTTTAACCTTGCTAGATTCAGAAACTACGATTCCTTCTGGAGCGACATAACCTTCAATGTCCGTGGGTACCGGTATTGTGCCGTCAAAACTTGCACCAGAACCAGTCACCTTTATGGTCACCGTTCCAATTTTGGAATCGTACGTACCATCCGTAATAACGGCCAACACCGTAACGGTTCCTATTCGATTAGGTTCGGGCGTATAAATCAAGGTGTCACCTGTAGCATTCAATGTCAAGGTTCCCGGGAACTGACCCTTAGTATAAGCCTTAAACCAAATGGAATCCCCATCGGCATCTTTTCCACGTATGCGATGCATGCTGAGAACAGCCTGAGCCGTATTTTCAATCGTCATATTTGTACTTGCGTATATTGTAGGAGCCTGGTTCTCGCAATTCAGGGTCAACAACGCAGCAGATGTTCCGTTGACATTGGAAACCTTATACTCCACAAAGGCCTGTCCCGGGCCTGCAGGTTGATAAATAAGAGTGTCCCCAGAAATACTAACAGTTCCAGCAGACGCCGTGGCACTTTCAAGCTTCAAGGCGTTGGTACCACCTGAACCAGGATTTGAAACTCCCAACTTCAAGAGAGTCAACTTAGTTACAGTCTTATGACTTATAGAAAGAACCGTGTCCTTCACAATGGGCTTTCGGTTGGTAATCTTAATAAGAATTTTTTCTTGAATTTCAACATCACCACTTTTTACTTTATATATCAAATCGATGCGCTCAGGAGAGCCAAAATCCGGAGACTGATACGTGATGGAGTTCCCCGTGAAAGTAGCCTTTCCGTAAGCCGTTTCTACACCCGTAATCGTACCCCTGATTCCCAATTCTGATGAAAGCGTCGCACTCTTGCCTTCGGCCAAAGAGTACTCGATAGTCTTTCCAAAAGGATGCGAGCTGGGAACAAAAGTAGTCCAACCGGAGCTCATGAAGGAATTAAAGACACCTGCTGTCGTGCTCGTTCCATTAAAGTTGCTCTTGTAGTTGTCTAGATTTGTGGGGTTGGCAGAAGCAGGAAACATTGCCGATTTTTCTGAGGAGTTCCCAGCAAACCACATACAACCGCTCAGTTTGTTGGAATTCATCCAACTAATCCAATCCGAGGAATTGCTAACAGTGCCATCGCCACTGGCTTCTGTTGCGCCCCATTCCGTGATAAAAGTGGGAGCATTGCTTGGCAAGTTGCTTTTATAGCCACCATGATTTGCGGCAGCATAAAAATGCAACGTATATGCTATGTTTTCGTAGGTATTGTGCAGGCCTTTCGCAGCTTGATTATTGGGCTGGGAGGAATAAAAACTGGAACCCACTATCACAAGATTCTTGTTGCCCGTGCCACGAATGGCCGCTGTCACCTGCTGTGCATAGCTATGAATCTGATCGGCACTCGCAGAAACGGGTTCGTTGTATATTTCCCAAATGAGGTTGGGGACATCCTTGTATTCCGTTGCCATTTCTTTGAAGAAATTTGCGGCATCGGAGGTCTCATTCTGAGCATTATGGGAATGCCAGTCTACAATGACATAGATATCGTCTACAATCGCCTGATCCACAATGGATTTGATAAGCGATTTCTGGGCAGCCTTATTTGCACCTGCCGTTCCAGCATCCTTAGACAAATAACCGAAGCTGCTCACCGGATCCGGGTTGCCATCTGTCACTGAAATAGGTTCCTGGTTCTCCCTATAGTACTTAATCGCCATAGGGATACGAATGACACCAATATTGAAGTTGGTAACGAACCAATCTACCGCTATTGGAGAATACATTGCCGAAGGCGAACCCGTTGACCAATACAAACTAGGACCTTTAACCTGTATAGGCGTACTTGTACCAGTCTTTTCACCGCATATGTTCTTGCCGCAAGCCACCAACCTGCCAAAATGGCTTACGGGGCCAGCAAAAGCCATAGCAGATGCCAGCACCACTAAACCGAATACTTTGGTTTTTATAGACATAAAAATCTCCCAGGGCACAAAATGCCCCTCTTAACTTCAACCCATAAAATAATCTTTTATTAGCCTTTTTTCAGCAATTGTATGTAAAAAAATCGGTTCGTATGGAAAACAAAAGTTTAGTTTTGTTAACAAACGGAACGAATCGTGACGATTATCACACTACAGGCCCTTTTCCAGGCTGTAGTCCGAAATCTTGATCAGAGTATCGAGGGTGGCCTTCAGGTAGGCGCCCTCTTTTTGCGCACTGTCCGAAGGGGCGGAACTGCCGGCAAGAAGTTCATGTTCCTGGCGGGTGTCGCTGTCGGCGAAGAGATAGGTTTCGTCGAAGGAGGGGTACTTGGCCACAAAGCGGTAGCCGTCGAGACCGATGGCGGAATAGCCGGAGTAGGCCCCCAGGGAAAGGCCCAATTGAACCGTGCCGTCAATGTTGGCCTGAGCCGTATCACTAGAGATGGTATGAATGGTGCCGCCTCTCAGCAAGTTGTGTCCCATAAAAATGTTGGGTACGGCAAAGCCCGCCAGTTCAAGCACCGTAGGGGCAATGTCGATTTGGGCCGCCGTGGTGGTATCGCGGGTAGCGTCCAGCCCTTTCCCGTGAATAAAGAAGGGTATCCAGCTCACATTGGAAAATCCGCCGCCGTTCATGGTAGAAACGCCGTTTTCACCCAGAGGGAATCCGTGGTCCGCCATGACAATCACATAGGTGTTCTTATACCATTCCTCGTTTTCTACCGCGCGGATGAACCGGGCCAGCTGCCGGTCGGCATAACCCATGGTCACGTTGATGCGTTCCTGCAGAGGGCGGTTCTTTTCTTCGTCGGTCATGCCTGCCGCAAAGTTAAAGGGGTAATGGTTGGAGCGGGTCATGAGGGTGGCCAAGAAGGGCTTTCCGCTCTTGGCCAACGTGTCACGCACATATTCGATGGCGTTGTCCATAAAGGTGGAGTCGTCTTCACGCTCGCGGTTGTAATGCTGTTGCGTGTACCACTTGGACATCCAGACGCCCAGATTGTCCCAGGCGGGATCGGCGGCAGACATGTAATGGGTGCTGTAGCCGTTCTCGGTCAATACGGAGACAAAGCTGGGGAGCGTCACATGGGCAAGGTCGGTGGCCTGTGCCAGGCGGGAATGGTGCGGGATGCCGATGTGGGTGGAAAGCACGCCGCCGGTAGTGGGAACGCCGCTAGTATGCATGCGCAGCCACACGTGGGAATGTGCCGCCAGGGAATCCATAAAAGGCGTTGGCGACGGCTGGATTTGCGGGTTCATGTAACCCGTGTTGAAACCCCGCTGGGATTCCATGAGGACCAGAATGAAGTTGGGCCGCATTTCCCGCTGGGTTGCCAGTTTTTCGCTCTGGAGCAAGGCCTGGGTCGGCACGCGGTAAAGGGGCAGGTGGTTGCCCGCGTCGCTATCCACAAACTGCCACGACGAATCCCCTTCCACCTTTTGCCACAGGTTCTGGTAGGCCATGCGGTAGGTGGCAAGATCCGCTTCGGAAAGTCCCTGTGCCGTCTTGGATTCGAACAAGTCCCGATAAATCAGCGATACCACCGGACGGAGCTTTGTCATGCGGGCGTTACCGGTCCAGATAAAGTAAACGAACAGGTAGGAGGCGATGTAGAACACCAGCATGGCGATGACGGACTTTTTCACGTAGAAACGGTTTTCGCAGGAACTGTCGGTAGCGTTTGCGCAGGTGCGGTACCACTTGCAGAACAGACGGTACAGGCCGTAGGCCGCAGGCAACATCAGCAGGAGCACCACGAACTGCAGGTAAGGCACGGACAAATCGTTGGCCACGTAGTCATAGAACACGATGATGGACGAAGTGTCCTTGTACGTGTCCACCAGCCCGAAGGTCAAGTGCCCGCCCAAAAAACGCTGGGTTTCGTTGTCCAGAAGGGTGAGCAACAAGATTGCGCTGTGAAATACGGCATAAAGGACAGCGGTGACTTTCGCAACCTTCTGGCCGACTGCGGTTTTCGAGTCCGGTTTGATTTTGGATACAAGAAGTGCGACCAACGCTCCCAAGACGATAAACACCACCAGAGCATTCACAATCCACATGAAGTCGATGCAGACCGCATGAAAGATGAACCAGTCCGGCTTACTTACGAAGGGGAATCCGTAGGGGTTGCTGCGGAACAGCAACAGGACCCGCAAGACAATGTGGACCACCCACACCGCCAGGGATATCAGGACAAGCTTCTGAAAGGGGGCGCAAGCGCCTCCCAATTTTTTGAAAATACTACCCAACAACTTCATACGGAACCGTCTTCAACGATATAACAGAATCCAAGCTAGAAAAATGACCCCGGCACCGTGGCCGGGGTGACATCGTAATACAAGATTTTTACTGGATCCTATCGGGTTCTGCGAACCCTCCAGGATGACAGTTAGCGATTACCCTTCACGGCCAAGCATGAACGCCTTCTTGTTCCCCTCGTGGAACTTTTCGGCGAAGAGCTTGTTCAGGGCGACCGTCCACTGATCCACGGTGAAGTCGAAATGCTTGCTGAGCTTGCCGAGCATCGCGACGTTCAGGGCCTTCACGTTCTCGAGCTTCGAGACATCGATGTCCGCCGGAGTGAGGAGCACGCCGCCCTGCTTGAGGAAGGCCTCGTTCACCACGACCTGCGTCTCGTCGAATACCACCAGGTAGTCGGCCTCGCCCGTCGGGATCATCGGGGACTGCACCTCTTCGCCCTTCGCAAAGCGGACGTCAGATGCGATGGAACCGCCGCGCTGGCTCATGCCGTGCACTTCGGCCTTCTTCACGTCGTAACCCTGTTCAAACACGAGTTCCGCCATCACGTCGCTCGCCTTGATAACGCCTGTGCCACCGAGGCCGGCAAATTTCACGTTAACTACGCTCATACAAATTTCTCCTAAAAATTGCCGTTCTTTTTAGCGGCGGCTTCGGACTCGGCAAGAGCCTTTTCCGCCTTTTCCCTGTTGGCCTTGTCCCAGGCGAGGATACTCTTGAGGGCGAGAATGCAGGGGCTCTTCGCCACGATGAGCGTGAGCTCGTCCTTCTCGAGGGCTTCCTTCACGAGTTCCTTGAACTTCTCGGGTTCCTTGACCTGGTTCACTTCGTAGACGTTGTCGAAACCGGCGGTCTTAGCGATGGCGCCGTAGTCCAGCTTGTAGGCCGGACTGTGGTCCAGATGGCGGCCCGTACCCGGGTGTTCCTGCTGACCCGTCATGGCGGTGATGCTGTTGTCGAGAATGACGACCACATGGCCGGTGTCGGGGCGGTTGTAGCCTGCTTCCACGAGGCCGGTGATGCCGCTGTGCACGAAGGTGGAGTCGCCAATCACAGAGACGACCTTCTTGGCCTGTTCCCGCGGGAGCACGTTACGGAGGCCGATGCCCATGCCGATAGCGGCACCCATGTCAATCATGTAGTCCATCGCGGAAATCGGCGGGAGAGCGGCCAGCGTGTAGCAGCCGATGTCACCGGAGACGATGCAGTCGAGTTCCTTGAGAACCGCGAAAGAGCTGCGGTGCGGGCAACCCGGGCAGAGCATAGGCGGCTTGCCCTTCACCGGAACCGGGTCCGGACTCTTGTCGCCAGCGATAATGCGGCGCACGCGGTTCACGTCCAGTTCGCCGAAGCGGAAAATCGGGTCGTACTTGCTTTCGCACTGGATGCCCGCGGCCTTGATGTTCTCGGCGAGCCACGGGTCGTTCTCTTCGATGACGAGCAGGCGCTTGCCTTCAAACTTTTTCGCGAAATCCTTGATGAGCTGCATCGGCAGCGGGTAGGTCATGCCGAGCTTGAGGATGCTCGCTTCCGGGGCGGCTTCACGCACGTGGTGGTAGCTGATGCCGCTCGTGATAATGCCCATGTCGGCGCTGCGCATTTCCACCTTGTTCGGGCCTTCGGCCACGTTCCAGGCTTCCATCTCGTCCATCTTGGCACGGAGCTTGCGGCCCGCGGGCTTAGAGAAGCCGGGCACCATCACGTGCTGGGCGATGTTGCGTTCGAAGTTCGGCACCATCGCCGGGAGTTCTTCCTTGGGCACCACGATGGACTTGGAGTGGTCCACGCGGGTCGTCATGCGGAGAATCACCGGAATCTTGAACTTTTCGCTGGTCTGCATGGCGATGCGGAAGAAGTCGTAGGCTTCCTGCGAGTTGCTGGGCTCGAACATCGGGCAAACGGACGCCTTCGCGTGGTTGCGGGTATCCTGCTCGTTCTGGGAACTGCCCTGGCCCGGGTCATCGGCAACAATCCAGACCATGCCGCCATCCACGCCCGTGTAGGTCGCGGTGTAGAGCACGTCGCTTGCCACGTTGAGGCCCACCATCTTCATGGTGACCACGCTGCGGGCATGGCCAAAGGCTGCACCCAGGGCCACTTCGGCGGCGACCTTCTCGTTCGGGGCCCACTGGGCATACCCGCCGAGTTCAGAATAGTCCTCGAGGATTTCGGTGGAGGGGGTTCCCGGGTAGCCCGCGGCAAACTGCACGTTGCAGTGGCGCATGGAAAGCGAGATTGCCTCGTTTCCCGAAATCAGCATCTTTTTCGCATTCGGATCAAAAGCTGGCATAGCGTTCCTTTTTTATTTGCAAAAACTTAAACAAACAATGGCAAAGTTAGAAAAAAAAGACGGGGGCATCCTGCTATTTCGAAAGAGCAGTCATGATTTGCTCAACAGGTTGTTAAACTATTCCAAAATACAGCAGGTTTTCTACGCACTGCGTAGAGAATTTTCCAATCACAGATTGGGGGAAAGGAAGATTTTGATTTTTTATTTAGCGGCAAGTTCATTTAGTTTACAAATTCTATAAAATATTATATATTTGTAAACAACGGAGGCGCTATGGCAAATCTTTCCATTTTTTCTGCTAGGCTTAAAAACGCCCGAGTCATGAAGGGGCTCTCTATGGACGAACTTTGCTCGGCCATGGGGAACATCGTCTCGAAAATGGCCATTTCCAAGTACGAAAACGGCCAGTTGGCACCGAACAGCGGCGTCATCATCGCGTTGTCCAAGGCATTGGAGCAACCCATCGACTACTTTTTCAGGCCCTTCACGGTTCAAGTGGATTCCGTGCGATTCCGCAAAAAGAGCTCGCTCCCGCAGAAAAAGGAAAACAGCCTCCGCGAAACCATCGCCGACCTGATGGAACGCTACATCGACATCGAGGAAATCTGCAGCAGCTCTGCCGCGAAACACCTTATCCCCCAAATCAGAGCCAACTCCGCCGAAGAAGTCAAAATGGCCGCAGCGATTGTCCGTAAAGAATGGCGGCTCGGCCTCGCTGGCATCGTGAACGTAATCGACCTGCTCGAAAACCACGGCATAAAGGTTATTGAGATCGACGCCCCGGAATCCTTTGACGGCATGAGCAGCCTGGTCAATGAAAAATTCCATGTTGTCATTCTGAACAAGGCTTTTTCCGTTGAGCGGAAACGCTTTACCGCGCTTCACGAACTCGGGCACCTCGTGCTTCGCCTACCCAAGTCCATCGAAAAAAAACAAGAAGAGTCTTTCTGTCACCTGTTCGCAAGCGAAATGCTTATCCCGGAACCCGAACTCAAACGGATTCTCGGCAAGGCCCGCAGGGACATCTCGTACCAGGAACTAAGAGCCATCCAGCTCGGTTACGGAATCTCTTGCGACGCAATCATGTACAAGGCGAAGGAATGCGGCATTATTTCGGAACAGCGCTACCGAACCTTCTGCATCCAGAAAAACAAGGCGACGAAATTCAAGGCCCTCATTGAAATGTCGCTATACCACGACGAAGAATCCACCAGGTTCGTAAGCCTGGTCTATAAGGCACTGAGCAAGGAACTCATTACCATATCCAAGGCGGCAAGCCTGCTGCATCAGGACATTGAACAAGTCCGTAGGGATCTCGCGCTAGTATGATTGAAGAACGGATTGTCATCAGTGACGCGAATGTCATATTTGACTTACTTTCAGTCCAATTGCTGGAAGCGTTCTTTGCCCTACCCTGCGAAATTTGCACAACCGACTTGGTAATTAGCGAAATTGAGAGACCGGAACAACAACAGATCATTCAGAAGTTTATCAAATCGAAAAAGTTGGGCGTCGCCTCGTTTAATTTTGACGAGTTTAGCGAAATTTTGCTTCTGCAATCTAAAAGCAAAAACAACACATCTATTGCGGATTGCTCCGTTTGGTATTATGCCAAAAAGGTTGATGGACGGCTTTTGACGGGTGACGGCAAACTTCGTTCCGCCGCAGAAAAGGACAACGTGAAAGTCTCCGGCATCCTTTACCTGTTTGACAATTTCGTTGAATATGGATTATTGTCGGCTTCGGAAGCTGCGGAGAACTTGGAAGCCCTGATGACCATAAACATGCGATTGCCTAAAGCAGAATGCGAAACGCGGATTGCAAAATGGAGAAAGGAAATCCAATAAACTCATATTTTCCTATTACCCTATAAATCATACAACAACTTTAACAACGCCACATCTTTTGCTTTATTTTGCGGTTTAAAACTTTCTATAACTCTATTTTCTACTTCAGGAGACCAATAAATTTTTAGATTCTTCCTAGCACGCGTAATAGCCGTATAGAAAATATTGTGCGTTATCTTTTCATCCACTTCACTATCCTTTTTTTAAATAATCTCACCGCTCATCAATTTTGGAAATAAACGATTACGAGATTGGGTTAAATGTTAAATTATCCAACAGCACCTGCGTGCCGGGGCTATCAGATTCAATGTTTTGAAACACCGAGCTCAATTTGGACAAATTCTCCTCTGTTTTCCTATCAGAACGCAAGTTGACCAACGCATCTATCAAGATTTTTGGACTAATGTTCTCTACAGGAACGGTATTTTCTATGCCATACTTGCGGAGGCGTAAGGCATTGTCAATCTGGTCTTTGCCTAGAGGGAGTATCAGGAATTTCTTATTATTGTAGACGCACTCCTTGATGGTGGCAAGGCCCCCGTGAATCAGCGCAAATTTCAAATTTGAGGCGGCAAGAATTGCTCGTTGCGGGACCCAACTGGCAAAAGTAATATTCGATTGATTCTTAAATTCAGTCCATTCGTAGTCGTTAATCAACTTGGAGCCAACACCGAGAACCAGGTGATACCCATTCAGTTCCGCAGACCGCATTGCCTCGCACATACAATGGAACAGGTGGCGGGCCTTACCCTCATAATCCAATACCTGTGAACCGGCCGTAACGAAAATGAGTTTGGGATACAAATTAGTTTCACTTAAGAACTGATTCCAGGACTTAACTACATTATTGGGAAACTTCAAAACAGCTTCATTCAAATTGCCTAAATCCTTATTCAAGATACACGGTTCCACATAGTGGACTTTTTCACCCGGATTATAGTGGGCGTATTCGTATTCACGAGGGCACGGAATCAGTTCATCAAAGGTCTCCAAGTCCCTGACAAAATCTTCAATATCAATTTCAGGGTCTTGCAGCAAATCAACGGGATCCTCCCCTGCAGCAGCCTTCAATTCTGCATATCGGCTCAAATTCACCAACTTAAAAAATTCCGTCGGCGAAAAAGCCATCAAATTCTGTATTGCACGCATGGCAGGGTCTTCGCTGGGATGTCTTAAATATGTCGTGGTAATAACGACATTCACATCATAAATTTTGTGGATAAGCAAACTTTCTAAGGATGTAAAATAACCCGAGACGAGCAAGTCGGGATTGACATTTGTCATTGTTTGGTAAAAACGCAAAGCATCTTCATACAAGTCTTTATTTAATTTGTCCTTGTACTTGGCCAAATCTGTACCGAGTGCACTGTAGGCGATTGCCCAGATATGGTCAGGACGCCAACGTTCGTTTGGACTCGTATGGCTTTCTGTTGTATAGCCCTGGGGGTAGGTGTTTTCGAAAATCCGTGAATAGGGAAAAGATGTGACCGCACCGTTAATAGCAATCGGGAAAGCATTGACAACGCCCTCACAATCAATGATTCCCATATAATTAACGGTGTGACCACTCTTGAGCATATCTTCTGCCCATTTCAACGTGGGTAGCCAGTGTCCCTGTTCCTTGTAAACATCAGGCCAAAAGAGAATTGTTTTAGGCATAAGTTGGTCCCTCAACTTTTATAACATTTAACGTTCCTTTGTTTCGTATTCACTTATCGAAAACAAAACCGCACAATCTTCATCCATGTTCCATACGGTTTCTTTCAAATTCCAATAAAAGAAATGGCTTGTATTTCCTGAAAGATTCACTTTTTCGCTGATTTTGCCCTCTTTTGTATACAAAATGACCAAATCGCCCTTTCTTACGTCTTTATCGGGAAACCAATAAGTATGACGTAACTTATTTGAAATACGATCTCCATCGTAAGTCGTATCCATTATTAGGAAATCTCCCACATTACAATCTTCACGAACCCTTAACACGATTCGTTCCAATTCCTTACTTCCTGCATCGCGAATTGCTCTTATAGACAAATCCATACTATACCTCCTCCTTTTTTCTTATGCATGGCAAATAATAGGAAAGAACAGCCCCTATCAATATGATTATCGCAAGAACAAGCATAATCCAATTAAATGGATTTTCTCTAGAAAAATCATGAGATATCAAACCAAAGAAAACTCCAGACAAAGTCATAAAGAAATCTCTAAATACTGCATAAGTCCAATTCTTTTTTTCTCGTTCTTCATAGCGTGCAACATTTTCCTTTGATTGATAATAATTCTTTTCAGTCTGTTCAAGTTGAACCACTCTTTGTTGTAATTTTTCATTTTCATATACGAGATGTTTGGTCAAAACAGGATTCTTCAAATCCTTTGCTGTAAAACCGCACTTTATCTTTTCGTACGGATCGGATAATGGTGTTATCGTAGCACCATTTTCCAAATCATCGGTTTGATTAACATCTGTCATATTCTATTCCTTTGATTAATAACTAATTCCTTATACAGCGGACCGCTAAAAAAATCCCATTGCCGAAACTTTGATTACTAATTATACCGTCAGAATCAACAATTTCAATTCCATTTGCCCCTCCTAGATATTGTACATGTGCAAATGCGGCAACCTCTTCATTTTCAGAAAAAAGGTTGTTAAATCCCTTTGCACGACTATAAACACCTGATGGTATGGCAGAAAATCCCGATTCATTAGTAGCATTACCACTCTGCCAATATTTATCATTATTGATTTTCATCTTGTTTGCAGAATTTTCTCCAAGATATGACATCAGTTTTTGAAATTGGTTGCCGGTAGGAAGCGACCATCCATTAGGACAAATTGAATCTTTTTTCTCATTCGTAAAGTCGGTTTCATATAATCGACCAAAAATAGAACAATCACCTTCCATTTTACTTTTCCATGTTCCTCCTCCACACAATGACAATCCGCTCCAAATAGTACCAATAGTATCTTCAGGAAGATAGTTCAAATTTTGCGCCATCCATACCTGTGTGCCTATTGTTACTGTTTTATATATATGTCCGTCCCGAGGGTCTGTCAGTGTGTTATTTATTGCGTCATAACCATCGCTTAATGAAGATGAGCTTTCTTCTGATGATGATTCTGGGTTGCTTGATGAACTGATACTTATATCGCTACTAGATTCAACTTTGGAACTAGAGGAATCTATTTTCTCGCTACTGCTAGACATCTCCGAACTTGAAGATTCTTGAACTACGCTGCTTGAAGAAACCGGTTTGTTATCACTTGATGACGAAGCAACTGCCACAGATGAAGAGGATTCTTTTTCACAATTGGCTGGGTCTAGTACATATGTTTCACCATCTTCGCAAAGATACAGTTTGGATTCTTCGCTGCTGCTAGATTCAACAGGTTCCTCTGAACTAGAAGAGGAATCGTCGTTGTCGTAACCGGACGAACTAGATTGCTTCGTTTCACTCGCAATGACGCTGCTGGACGACGAACTGGACAGCTCGTCACTGTCACTACTCAAAATGACAGGATCTACTGATGAACTAGATTCTTCGCTCGCGCTCAGAATGACGTTGTATGAAGAGGATGAACTGGATTGTTTTGTTTCATTCGTAATGATATTGTTGGACGATGAACTACTGCCAATAGCAATCCAAGAGCCGCCTTTGCAGATGTGTTCTACATCGCTATCAGTTGGCTTGATTATCGTTCCCTCATTGGTTGCATCGCAAGGAATTTCCGAACTATGAGAATTTGAACTATTTTCAACGTCAGGACTACTAGAATTATCACCACCACAGGAAACAATCAACAGGGAAAGAAGAAACGAGTAGATAATTTGCTTATACATTAGTTGGTTATGCAAAGTCGCCGGCATCATAATTTTAATCCTTTATACAACGGACAGACATATGATAATGATCACCAAATGAACCCCACCAAAAGTCAGATTCGTCTTCCTCAATAGATATTACATTGCGATCATTTGAACCTGTACAGACAAAAGCAAATGATGCAACAGAAACACCTTCATGATGCATATCATTAAACCCTAAAGAACTATAATAACCCGCTGGAATTGCAGAAAAGCCAGATTGGTTCGTAGATTCATTTATGCTCCAATAAGCTGTGACGGCTATTTTCATTTTATTAATTGCATCTTCCCCTAAAAAGGAAGTCAAAATTTCGTATTGTTTTTTTGAAGGAAGAGACCAACCATCTGGACAAATACTATTAATATTTTCCTCTTTTTTTGTAAAGTCATCTTCATAAAGCCTTCCATAAATGTTACAATCACCCTCAATTTTTCCTTTCCATGCTCCTCCCCCGCACAATGACTTACCGGCCCATATTGTACCAACCGTATCCTCGGGAAGATAGTTCAAATTCTCGGCCATCCAAACCTGTGTACCTATTGTTACTGTTTTATAAACTTGTCCATCTCTTGAATCCGTCAAAGTGTTATTGATTGCATCATAGCCATCATTCAATGAAGATGAGCTTTTCTCTGACGAAGATGACTCATCGATGCTTGATGAACTGATATTGATACTGCTACTAGATTCAACTTTGGAACTAGAGGATTCTGTTTGCACACTACTGCTAGACATCTCCGAACTTGAAGATTCTTGAACCTCACTGCTTGAAGAAATCGGTTTGTTATCACTTGATGACGAAACAGCCTCAGAAGAAGAGGATACTTTTTCACAATTGGCTAGGTCTAGTACATGTGTTTCACCATCTTCGCAAAGGTAGAGTTTGGTTTCTTCACTACTGCTAGATTCAACAGGTTCTTCTGAACTAGAAGAGGAATCGTCGTTGTCGTAACCGGACGAACTAGATTGCTTCGTTTCACTCGCAATGACGCTGCTGGACGACGAACTGGACAACTCGTCACTATCACTACTCAGAATGACTGATTTAACTGATGAACTAGATTCTTCGCTTGCGCTCAGAATGACATTGTTTGTAGAGGAAGAAGAACCGCTGGTAAAGATTGCTTCGTCCTTACAGTCCTCGCAATGACGAGGGGGGTCAACAACATCCCACGAGCCATCCTTACAGACATATTCCTTGTTGCTGTCGGCGGGGTTGACTACTTCGCCCTCATTTTCAGCATTACAGGGAACTTCAATTCCTCCGCCCTCTCTTTTGTCGGGACCGCTGGAACTATTGTCATTACAGGAGAATAACAGACATGAAAAAACGAGCACAACACCAAGTAACATCTTCTTCATTTTACTTATCCTCCATGCACAGTTTTTTCATTGTTTGAGCACGCGTATCCAAAATGTCCTCTACATTATCCGACAGATGCCCTACGGATGTTGAACATGTCAGATGTAGGCTCTTTTCACTACATTCGGCCTTATGGCGGTGCAATGTTCCGCCCTCGCTTTCGCAGGCTTGCTCAAAATTCGAGAGGTCCTTTTCGCAGTTCGTCACTTCATAGTAGTCGTTGTCCAATTTTGTGTGGTAAACAACGCCATCCTCACTTGCAGTCAGGTAAAAGGTCTGCATAAATTCACTAACGTTCATTATACTTTTTAAGATTTGCACCCCAAAATCCATGTGGTATATTCGGACATAGCAATAAAAGAAGGGGTCGTTTTCTTCGATAGAGAAATATTCCTCGCCCTCACCGGAAAATGTGACCTCGTACCAAAAGTCTGTCGAATCCATTGCATAGTCACCGATATCGGCAGGCGTAACATCGGCAAAAATCTGGATGGAATCCACCTTGCTTTCCATAATCGCTTTTTCGTCGGCCGAAAATTCTGCGACCGCGTTGTCGTCTATAGTACCGCCAGCCGTATTTTTTTCAGAGCAGGCGGCAACTCCCCAAAAGAGCGACCCCGAAAAAAGAGCCACAAGAATTTTTCCAAGTACCCTACTTTTCATTTTCACTCCCATCCAATTTCTGTGTCAGCGGAAACAACTGCAGGTTCAGCCGCAGCACCTGTTCCACCTTATCGTCTTTCAAAATGATATTCTGAACCTGTTCGCGACATTTTCGCAGAACTTCCACAATTTTGCCATAGGCTTCGTTTGATACACCCATAGTAATTCCGGAGATAAAGCGTTCCTCCGCCGAAAAACGGTCAATGGCATCGACCGCAAAGATTGCCATCTGCTTGTTCATGGAGCGCACAGCCAAGGAAAGCGACTGTGTTTCGCCCGCAAGTAACTTGTCTGTCTGCACATATGCACCATCGCTCATCCTCTTGAGGATTCCCGCATCAATTTGGAAATCAATAGAATCCTTCACCTCCTTCGCAGATACCTCATTTATGCACTTGCGCGCAATCTCCTTTGGCATTGCCCCCGGCATGGCAGGGGCAAGCTCGCGTACCACCGGATGGACCCAAGAATCGTAATACTTATACGCCTCTGCACCGACAAGGTTCACCTTGTTTGCATTGGCGATGGACTGCATCTCGGCATAGGCGTAGCGTCTTTTTTCATCGGTCTTTGCCTGCGCATAGGTCACCATATTGAAGAAGTAGTCCCGTTCCATGCCAACAAAATTGAAGGCATCCGCCACTTTGACGGTTGCTTTTTTTCCAAGGTTCGCCTTGCCCTCGCAAACTTGTTTCATGAACACCGGCGAGGCAAACCCTGCCATTTTTGAATAGTCTCGCCACGAGAATGCCGATGTGCGCTTTTTCCAGTCATAAAAATCCTGCAGAAAGCGCCTATAATCTTGATATTTCAATATGGAATCCATAGCAGTAAATCTATGCTACAAAAACAGGAAAATCAATGCTTTTTGATACAAAAATTGATTTTTCTTCATTCTTGAAAACATTCTTTATCGTTTTTTACATAAATCAAGAATTTGAATACACTTTGAATACAGCGCAATGCACAAAAACGCCGTCATATTCATAGCACCGTTTTGAAAAAGCGCCAGGAGAATTTCTCCTGACGCCTACTTATTCTGCGCTGGATCCTTCGACTTCGCAACTTCGTTGCTCCGCTCAGGATGACACGTGCATGTTACCCTAACTGCTCGGGCAGCGCTCAAAAGCAACTACTTGCCGGCCTTGTTCTGCTCCAGCTCGTCTTCGAGTTTCTTGGTCTGGGCGTTGTTCGCGTCGATGATGTTCTTCAGGTTGTCGATTTCCACGCCCTGCTTGGCCACCTGATCCTTGAGTTCTTCGCACTTGGCGGCGTAGGTCTGTTCCGATTCAATGCGGTTGTTCAGTTCCTTGCGCAGGCAGTCCACGGAACCGCGGAGGGTGTCCACCGCCTGTTCGGCTTCTTTAAGGGCCGGGTTTTCATCGCCGGCGGCAGATTCCTGGCAGGCGCACTTGCAGCCCGCGAATTTCTTGGATAAAGCGACAGCGGCGGCAGCACCGGCAATCGCACCGACTAAAAAGGTTCCTGCTTTCATAAGAACTCCTTGTGTATTGATTCCTTCTCGGGAATATAGTAAAGTTCAAAAAGGAGATGCCCGCCTGCGCGGGCATGACAAGGGTGAGAAACCGCACACGGATCCTCGCCTGCGCGAGGATGACGAGTGTGGAAAGCGGGCATGACAAGGGCGGCAGGTCCTAAAACCTCACTTCTTAGGTTTCGGGAACAGTTCCTTGATGATTTCGTCGATGTGCTTTTTCGTGTGGATTTTCAGGCCCTTCTTTGCAGGGGCCGGAAGTTCCGTCACGTCCTTCTTGTTGCCTTCGGGCAGGTAGAGGGTCTTGACACCCGCCTCCTGGGCGGCAAGCGCCTTCTCGTTGAGCCCGCCGATGGGCAGCAGGTCTCCCGTAAGGCTCACCTCGCCCGTGAAGGCGATGTCCGGCGACACGGGCCTGCGGGTAAAGGCCGAAAGCAGGGCCAGCGTAAGGGCGATACCTGCCGACGGGCCGTCCTTAGGCACGGCCCCTTCGGGCACGTGAATATGGATATCCGTCTTCTTGACGATGGCGGGGTCAATGCCGAACCGCTGCAAACGTTCACGAACAAGGCTGAGAGCAATCTGGGCGGATTCCTTCATCACGTCGCCCAGCTTTCCGGTGAGCAACAGGTGACCCTTGCCCGAAAGGAGCTTGCATTCCAGCGTGAGGATTTCGCCGCCCACGCTAGTCCAGGCAAGGCCCGTAATCACACCGTGATGTCCAGGAGCAGGCAGGCGGTTCTCGGTAAAGCGGGGAACGCCCAGGTATTCCTGCAGCTGCTTTTCGGTCAGGTCCTTCTTGACCTTCTTGCCCATGACAATTTCTTTGGCCCGGTGACGGACGATACTTTCCAGGGAGCGTTCCAGTTCACGGACGCCAGCCTCACGGGTCCATTCCCGAATGACCTTTTCGATGAGAGCGTCAGAAATAGAAATGTCCTTGTCCAGGGCAACACCGCAGCGCTCGCAGATTTTTGGAATCAGGAACTTCGATGCAATCTGCTTCTTTTCGTGGGCGTAATAGCCGGGGAGCCGCACCACCTCTAAGCGGTCCCGCAGGGCATCGGGAATTTCAGCCTCGGAGTTGGCGGTAGCGATGAACAGCACACGGCTAAGATCCAGCCCCACTTCCATAAAGTGGTCCGTAAAGTCGTGATTCTGTTCCGGGTCCAGAACTTCTAGCAAGGCGCTGGCAGGGTCGCCCCTGAAGTCGGCGGCCATCTTGTCGATTTCGTCCAGCAGAAGCACGGGGTTCATGCATTTGGCCCGACGAAGCGCCTGGATAAAACGGCCAGGCATGGCGCCAATGTAGGTGCGGCGATGCCCACGGATTTCGGCCTCGTCACGGACACCGCCCAAGGTAATGCGCACAAAGTTCCGCTGCATGGAGGCGGCGATGGATTCCACCAGGGTGGTCTTGCCAACACCGGGAGGGCCCACCAGGCAAAGGATGGGAGCGCGACGCTCCGTGCCTGTGAGTTTCAGCACGGCGATGTATTCCAGAATGCGGTCCTTCACCTTGTCCAGACCGAAATGCTTGGCATCCAGATCCGCCTTCACCTTTTTCAGGTTCAGCACCGTATCGCTGTAAACGCCATAGGGCATGGAGAGGAACCAGTCGATGTAGTTCCGCACTACCGCATATTCCGGCGTGGTGGGGTGCATCAGGCGCATGCGGGCGATTTCCTCTTCCATCTTTTCCATGATGGCCGGGGAGAAATTCTTGGCCTTCAGTTTCTTTAACAGCTGGTCCGGTTCCGAGGAGGAATTTTCGCCGTCGTTCAGTTCGTCTTGCAGCTGGCGGATCTGTTCACTGATGAACCATTCCTTCTGCTGCTGGGCCATTTTCTGACGAACACTCTGCTGGATCTTGACCATCACATTTTCGTTGTCGTCGGTGATGGACATGAGGGCCAACAACTTTGCGGCCATGTCGTCCAGAGATTCCGCTTCCAAGAAGTTCTGCTTTTCGGCCAAGGAAATCTGCAAGAAGGGGATAATCCCGTAAAAGGCATTCAGCTGGCTGTCCATGCCAAAGAAGGCATCTACCATGCCTTCGGCAATGTTCCGCTTGGCGGCATAGTCCCTGAAGTTGGAAAGTACGTCACCGAAACTTTCGGTCTTGTCCTTGTTGCCAACAGGAACTTTCCGGGGGGATACCGTCACATGCAAGAATCCGTCTTTCAGTACGACAGAACGCAGGTCCACAATCTGCTCACCTTCCAGCACTACCTTCACGCAGCCGTTGGGGAAAGGCGTCACGTTGCTTACGTGGGCGGCAACGCCTACCGTGTACAAATCCAAAAGCGGGTTGGAAATTTCTTCTTGCTCAACATCCTTCTGGGTCACTAGAATAATTTCGCCATCGTGGGCCTCAGCGTATTCCAGAGCGCGGAGCGAAATATCGCGGCCCACCAGAATACGGCGGGTCGTAAAAGGGAAAACAATAGCGTCCCTCAAAGGCAAAAGAGGGAATACCTTAGAAAAATCAAAAGCCATATTTCAATAATAGTAAAGCAAGCAAAACCGGGCGTTATGCCACGTTCTTGCCGGCTTTTTTCGAGGATTTCTTCCCGGAAACCGCCAGAGGGTTCAAGCCCCTGCGGATAATTTCGTCTGTAAGCACCAGCTTCTTGGCCCCTGTACCGGGCATTTCGAACATGGCCTGCTGCAGGGACTTTTCCATGACGGAACGGAGCCCGCGGGCACCCGTCTTTCGACTCATGGTTTCGCGAACGATTTCTTTGAGGGCCTCGTCGGTAAAGTCCAGCTCGATGCCGTCCATGGCAAAGAGGCTCTTGAACTGCTTGACCAGTGCGTTTTTCGGCTGGGTCAAGATGTTCAGCAAGGCCTTCTCGTCCAGTTCTTCGAGAGCAACCGCAATAGGCAAGCGGCCCACGATTTCGGGAATGAGACCGAACTTGATCAGGTCATCGGGTTCCAGCTGCTTGAAAAGTTCACTCAGGGAATTGTCGGATTCACTCCGGATGTCGGCGCCAAAGCCCATGCCGCCCTTGTTCACCCGCTGGGCAATAATCTTGTCCAGGGTTTCGAAGGCGCCACCGCAAATGAACAGGATGTTCTTGGTGTTCACCTGCACCAGGGGCTGTTCCGGATGCTTGCGGCCACCCTTAGGAGGCACTGCGGCAACGGTCCCTTCCAAGAGTTTCAGCAGGCCCTGCTGCACACCTTCGCCGCTCACGTCGCGGGTAATGGAAGGATTCGCCGTCTTGCGGGCAATCTTGTCGATTTCGTCGATGAAGATTATTCCACGTTCTGCACGGGAAACGTCGTAATCCGCAGCCTGCAACAGACGCACGATAATGCTATCTACGTCTTCGCCTACGTAGCCCGCTTCGGTAAGTACGGTGGCATCGGCGATGGTAAAAGGCACGTCCAAAAAGCGAGCCATGGTCTGGGCCAAGAGGGTCTTGCCCGAACCGGTGGGGCCCACCAGAAGCAGGTTGGACTTTTCCACTTCAACGGTATCGCCGTTCGGGTGGGACTGCTTGTAACGCAGGCGTTTGTAATGGTTATAGACCGCCACCGAAAGGGCAATCTTCGCCTGCTCCTGACCGATCACAAAGTCGTCCAGGTGGGCCTTGATTTCGGAAGGGAGCGGAAGGGGCTTCTGGCTTGCGACTTCTGCAGCCTGTTTTTCTTGCAAGGAACGGGACTTGTCCTCTTCGATAATGCGGTAGCACATGGAAACGCAGTCGCTGCAAATATGCACGCCTGCGCCGGCAATCATCTTGTCCACCTGTTCGGCGGACTTCCCGCAAAAGCTACACGTTACCGCAGGGCGGTTTTTCCCATTCCTGTACATGAATCTTAGACTCCCTCTTTACGCGGGACAAAGACTTCGTCGATGACGCCGAAAGCCTTTGCTTCTTCTGGTCCCATATAGAAATCACGGTCCGTCTTTTCGCGGACTTCGTCGATAGACTTGCCGGTGTGCTTGGCCACGATTTCGGCAAGGGTATCCTTGGTGCGGATAATTTCTTTGGCGGTAATCTGGATGTCGGTGGACTGACCCGTGGCCGCACCGGAAGGCTGGTGCAGCATAATGCGGGAATGGGGAAGCGCATATCGCTTGCCCTTGGTGCCTGCCGCCAAGAGAACCGCCGCCATAGAGGCACAATTACCGATGCAGATGGTGGCGATGTTCGGGCGCACGTGCTGCATGGTATCGTAAATGGCAAGACCTGCCGACACATAGCCACCGGGGCTGTTGATATACAGCGTGATATCCTTCTCCGGGTTCTCGTACTCAAGGAAAATCAGCTGCGCCATGACGTTGTTCGCCACTTCATCGTTGATGGGCGTGCCCAAGAAGATGATGCGCTCCTTGAGGAGGCGGGAGTAGATATCATAGGCGCGTTCACCACGCCCGGTGGTCTCAATGACGGTAGGAATGATCATTAACTAACCTCTTTTACTTGGATTCTTCGGCAGCCGGACGGATACCCACGATAAAGTCGGCAGCCATCTGGAAGCGGAGTTCTTCACGAAGCTGGTTGATACGGCCAGACTGACGGAAATGGGACTTCAGGTCGTCAAATTCGATGTGGTAAGCCTTGGCCATTTCCTGCAGGCGAGCGTCCACCTGGGCCTGTGCCGGGCGGATCTTTTCCTTGTTGGCCACGAACTCCAGAATGCGATGCTTCTTGATTTCGCGGATAGCTTCGGGGGCCAAAGTCTTCATCTGTTCTTCGGTGGGTTCCACCGCATCCTTCGGGTCCTGCACGTTGCGGTTGATGGACCACTTGATGAGGTCTGCCACACGAGCGTTAGGAACCTCGAACGGGTTCTGTTCAATAAGCTTGTCGATGGCCTCGTTGATGGCCTTGGTCTTGGCGGCATCCTGCTTCTGGTTGGCAAGGCTTTCGGCGATGTTGCTCTTGAGCTCGGCTTCGTCCTTGACACCCACCTTCTGGCAGAATTCCTCGTCCAGGGTAGGCGGAACAATCTGGCGCACGTCCGTCACTTCCACCTTGAACTGGGCGGTCTTGCCGCGGTAGCGTTCGTCCTTGTGGTCATCAGGATACTTGAAGTTGATTTCCTTGGTTTCGCCGGCGTTGGCACCGGTCAGACCCTCGTCAAAACCGGGGCTGGCGGATTCGCCCAAAAGGCTACGGAATTCGCGGTTCTCGGGCAGTTCCTGCTTCTCGCCGTCAATAACGACCTCGATGTAGTTGCCCACCACCACGTCGCCCTTCTGGGCTGCGCGGTCCACATGTTCGTCCTTGCTCCACATCTTCATCAGGTGGTCGAATTCGGCCTGGACTTCTTCTTCGTGGACTGCGGTCTGAGGAACAGTCACACCCGTGTCGGCATAGCCCTTGATGTCAATTTCAGGGTCAATTTCCACTTCTACCGTCATGGTAATGGCGGATTCCTTGTCGTCGTTGAACTTCACGACCTTCAACTGGCCCACGGGGATGATGTTCGCCTTCTTGAGTTCGGCGTTCAAGACGGCATCCACGGTCTCGTTCACGACCTCATGACGGATAGAATCGCCAAACTGCTTCAAAATCATGGCCTTGGGAACCTGGCCCTGGCGGAAACCCTTCAGCGTCACCTGCTTTTTGTACTGGGACAGCTTCTTTTCGAAAGGAGCCTTCAGGTCCTCCTGGGGGATATTGACTTCGAGGGTACGCAGGGTTGCGCTGGTTTCTTTTATTTCAACGGACATATAGACTCCGGTATTCGTTAGTAGATTAAAATTTCTGCGAGGGGTGGGAGTCGAACCCACACACCGAAGTACCAGATCCTAAGTCTGGCGCGTCTGCCAATTCCGCCACTCTCGCGATTTGAGCACAAAGATACAAAAATCCTTAAGACAATTTATGCCAAAACATCTATTTTATGCCTCGTTGCAGGTACTCAAGAACATTAAAATTGGCATTTTCATATCTCTGGTAAATATCCTCATCCAGGGTGTTAATCTGCTTTTCCATAATATTATCGCAAGAAACCTTGGATTTGTCAATTTTGGCAATTTTGGAATTTTGCTCAACGACTATACCATATTCTGCGCCATTGCCGACTTTGGAATGCTTGCTCTAATTTTGGCCTACTTTGGCAAACGGGCCACCGAAGGAAGTCTATTTACCCATATTTTACAGCTTCGAATCCTCATGTCTGCCACCACAGCAGCTTTGATGATTGGATTTTCACTTCTATTCCGCAGAAACCACGACATATTATTTGGAGAGCTAATCCTTGTTCTTGGGCTATTCTTCCAGCATTCCTTTTTCGACTGGTACTTCATCAGCGGAAAATTTTGGAAAAAGCTGCTCATTTCCAAGGTCCTGCACACCATATCCCTTGCGCTGACCATGGAAATATGCCTTTGCCTTTTCAATTTCAATACCATTCATTCTATCGCGTTTGCCATGGTTGTTTCTGCCGTGCCCACCTTTAGCTTTGGAGTCAGCCAAGCATTTTCCATAAAGACGTTAAAACTAGGCCGACATTTCTGGCTTTTTTCCCGACTCATGATTAAGTCAGCCTTTCCCTACGCATTGACAAATATTGCAAGTTATGCCTATTTACCCGTAGGGCTTTATGCCGTTTCTATTGTCGCATCCCCCGCTTTTCTAGGCGCCTATACCTTCGCGCACAGGATTACCTTACTTGCTTCAAGCCTCATGGTTTATTTCATTTATTCCAGCGTTCTTACACTACACCAATCCGATAGCTCCAAAATCCGCATTCTTGACCAGGGAATATTTACCCTCTTTGTAACCATCGCCCTGATTCCTTTTTGGGCTGCCCCGAACTGGGTACTCAAAATCATTTTTTTTGCCGCTCCCTGGACAGAAGATTCTCTTTTGACCAGCGCATATTGCCTTCGCATCCTTTCCTTTTCACTTGTCTTTCAAGCAATTCGTCTAGGTATGATTTCTACATTGCTAAAAGAAAAAAGAACTCTTACTTACGGCTTTTTTATAACCGCTGGTGGAGTATTGAACATCGCTAGCTGTGTTGTCGGCGTAAAGGTGTTTACCCCAGACAAGATCCCCATACTCACCTTAAGCGGTGATTTGTTCTTGACATTCTTCCTTATCTGCTACTTTATCAAGAATAGGCGAATTGGCTGGTAGCGGCAGATATTTCATGCAGACCGTACAGACAAAATAGATGGATACTAGCCAAAACCAGTACATACCCTGTTTGTAACTTGGCGAAAAAAAACTCCACATAACGAAATAAGCCAGCAAAGAATACAAAGCCACCGAACGCGGTCCAAAAGGCCTTCCTAACTGTAAATACAAAAGGGCAAGTGCAATCCCACACACCAGCGGAATAAGGATCGCGCCCAAAGCACCAAAATCCTTATACAGCTCCCACAAATAGCTCACTGTGTTGAGACCTGCGATTTTTTGAATGCTCTCCTGAAAGGGAGAATCCCACCGGTAGCTTCTCTTTAGAGCTCCCGACATACCCGTATATTCAAAAATTCCACTGAAAAAATCTATACCATAGGTAAAGGAATGATACTCCCTATCAGTGGGTGCATTTACCGCATAATCTAGATTCCAATAGTTGTTGGCAACATACCTATAAGGCAATAACATCAGGTATTCAGTAGATGCGTTCTTCAATGTCCCCGTATATTGATTTCGCAAAGAGCCTATTGCCACAAATGAGATTGTCACCAGAACAATACCCAGGACAATCCAACCCGGAGATATTCTCTTAGATAAGAAGTTGAATGAAATAATTATAAAACCAAGACTAAAAAAAAGCGATGTTCTATTCGGATATGCCATAAAAGCAAGGACAATCACCAAAAAGACCATGATGCGAGAAATAATACGCAAAGACTTTACCGGGTTAAACCTTGAATAGGACGACACCGTGAATAAGAAAACGGCCAACGGACTGCTGCTATAAAACAACGGGAAATAACCAAATTTAGAGTCCTGAGTCATCCAGCTTCCCGGACTATCATCAAAAACTAGCAAATGGCCGGCCGTATGAAGAATTCCTCCTACACCCACCAAAAAAAACAAGAACGCCCCAAAAGAAAAAAGGACGTGCAGTTTCCAGTTGTAGCCATATTGCAAAACAGGTGGATGCACTCCCACCGGGAGCGCTTTTTGTTTGGCCACCAACCGCACAAAAAGGCACCCTCCACAAAAACTGACCATCGCGCCTATCCACAAAAGCCAAGTTTTCAGCTTAAAATCTGTCATGGCATAATCCAGTTTCAAATAGGCAACAGCAAGGGTTATGCACTGGGAAAAACAATATATGTTGGCAGGCGAAAAAAAATCTTTCTTTAGAAACAAAGCCTGGAATAAGCAAAAAAAGGATGCCAAAAACAGCACGAAACTTACCGGATTATCATTAATCCAGGAAATCATCATCATCCTTTACGAGTTCTAAAGGCACCCCTGAGATTTCTCCATAGAGCCGCCACTCTTGAGTCCTTTTCTTCTTCAGCTTCAAAAAAAGCAATTATATTACACAAGAAGGTTGCAATAATTGAAGAAACGATGACCGTGAAAATAAGCATGATTCCTCTTACAGGAAACACCTTTTTGTTGTTTTCCCAAGGGGGTTCAAGCACATGCAAGTTGGTCAAGCGCTTGGCCTCTTCAAGCTGGACTTCTTCACTCTGGACTCTCAACATTTGATACAACGCGCTCAAAATCTTGCTCTCTGTTTCATATTGGAGGTATTCCGCATTTAGCTTGGGAGACTTTTTTAAAGAAACAATTCCCATGCCCTTATCCTTGCCGTCCAGAGTCCCTTGAACAGCGGTATTGATAGTCTGGTAACGCTTGGACAACTGTTCGTATCGCTTGCTCTTTTCTCCACGGTCTTCTTTTTCGTAGGCCATTTCCATAGAAAGGTCTTCTCGCCGGCCTTGAAGATCACTCAAGTATTTGATGGTCGATTCCATCTGTATTTCGGGATTATAGATGTCGTTGTCCGACTGGAATTTTGCAAATTTTTTTGTCAGGGCGTGCATCGCCTTTTCGCATGAATCCAAACGGCTCTGGAGATAAATCCGGGTCTGTCTCGCCTGTGATGTCTTGAAATCATTGTATGCCGAATCCGCCTTTTCCAGCATAAAGCTAACCATTTGGGCGGCCATGGAATAATCGACATCTTCAATCGTAATTTCGAACATGTTTTCTTTGTTCGACTTAAAATTAAAATTCTTCCTAAACTCTTTCAATAAATCTGCCGGATACTTTCCCTTGAACTTATAATGTCGAGCCAGGTCAAACTCCTGAATGACTTGGTCGTGTAACTCCCAAGAGTTAAAAATGGTCCATACCACATCTGCATCATCAGCACCAGTCGAAAAGTTCAGCATAGAACTTAAACTTCCCAACCCGCTTTTTGAAGAGTTTCCCAAAATTCCACTAATTCCACTTGCTAATGACCCCGTATTGCCAGAAGGAGGCGTCACGATAGCAGTAGCCCTATAGACAGGGTCTAAAACCCACATCACCAGTACAAAAACAAAAATGGTCGGAATGATAACAATGGCACTAAACAACTTAAAATGCTTCAAGTTGTTATTCAACAGCTGAAGACATACTTCTATAAAACTTAAGGATTCTTGTCGTTCCATAGATTAATTTTTGCTGTTATTATAGGTTACGTAAACGATAAGTGCCGAGGAAATCACGGTCAACAATGAAGCCAAGAACAGCGTGAAGTCCTTGAATGACTCGTAACGGCTTCTGGGAATTTCTATCAAGTCTCCCGGCAATATTTCATCTTCGGCCACTTTAACAGATATCGCCTCGGGCTCTTTTCCTCGCCATACCGACACCTGTCCCCAGCTACCCGTTGTAATATTGATTCCTGCCGCCGAAATGTAATCAATGGCATGCCATGTAGGATCATAGGGGAACTTTCCCATAGTCGTGACTGCACCACCTACGTATACAACCATTTCTTGAATGGAAAACTCCACTTCTGTGTTAGGAGCTACCTTTGTCAGCTTCATTTCAGACATAGTTATCCATCTGGTCGGCTTGCCTGGTTCCCTAACGCAAACAGACTTGTAGCCTAGGTTATCCTTTCGACTTCCGCCGGCGAGATTGAAATAATCCTGCAAAGTCCGGCCATCCTGATAAGCGACGCTCGTCCTGGAATCTGGGAAAATCAACACTACATTGTCGCCCACGGCAACAAAGGGAACAAAGATCTTATCACCCTGTTCTAGCATAATATCAGAACTGAAATCACCTCGTGCAGACATAGCATTGTAATCTATGTGCAGAGTGTCGTTTGCGCGAATTACCCAAATATCTTCAGTGTTTGCGTTTGATACAAGACCACCAATCTGGCGAATAAAAAAACTGAGCCTTGTCTGGGATTCTACCAAATGCTGCCCAACCTGGGATACTGCACCCATGGCGTTAATTCTGAATTTTTTCAAGGCGGCCAATTGAACGTAACAATATTCCCGCTTATAACGCCTTGATACCAAATCCAAAATCAGTTGGCGAGCCTCAGCAAGGGTCTTGCCACCGACATTAACAGCACCGCATTCTTCTATAGCGACAGAGCCGTCAGGATAAACCTGCACGGTAACATAATTGTTTTCTAACACAAGATCCAAAAAATCACCCGGTCCCAACACATAACTGGAATCAACGGACTGGTCCGCATATGTTGGACTCAAGGCTATTCCACTACGGTTTGATACCGTCGGAGAAGAACTCAGAGAAAAGGAACTGCTTTTTTCTTCCGCAAAGGCCGCTAGCGAAAAAGACAGAACCAAAACTATGCATGTAATCACATGGTGCATAAACAGTTGCTCTAAAACGAATGTCCCCTAAATATACAAAAACACCCCGCTCAAAAAAGCGGGGCGTTTTCAATATTTCTAGAAATTATTCTGCAGCCTTGCCTTCGCCTTCGACCATGTTAACGGCTTCGGACTTGGCAGGTTCGGCAGCGCCCTTCTTGGCCTTCACCACGATTTCGTCTTCCACGAGACCCACGAGGGCCATTTCGGAAGCGTCACCGGGGCGGTTGGGGCCGAGCTTCAGCACGCGGGTATAACCACCGTTGCGGTTTGCATAGCGCGGGCCGATTGTGGCAAACAGGTCCTGCAGGACCTTGGGATCCATGATGAAGCGGGCAGCTTCACGACGGGCAGAAAGGTCGCCCTTCTTGGCATAGGTCACCATGCGGTCTACCACGCCACGGACAAGCTTTGCCTTGTGGAGGGTTGTACGCACATAACGCTTGCCCTGTTCGGTTTCCATGCCCTTTCCGATGATAGAAGTGGCAAGGGCGCGGAGGATGGCACGCTTGTGCTGGGCGTTAACGCCGAGTTTCTTGTTTTTTACACCGTGTCTCATTTTTAATCCTTCAAGTATTCATCGACATCCATGCCAAAAGAGAGGCCCATGGCTGTCAACACCTCGTTAAGTTCCACCAAGGACTTCCGACCGAAGTTCTTGTATTTGAGCATATCGTTTTCCTTGTTGCGCACAAGTTCACCGACCGTATGGATATTGGCCATACGCAGGCAGTTGCTGGAGCGAACAGAGAGTTCCAGTTCATCGACGCGAGTGCGGAGCAGTTCCGCGATGCGCTGGTGTTCTTCGTCCTGGCCTTCAGCACCTTCGGTCACCAGGTCACCTTCGAAGTTGATGAAGATTTCCAGGTGGTCGACGAGAAGCTTGGCAGCGTAGGCCAAGGCATCTTCGGGGTCGATGGAGCCGTCGGTGGTGATTTCCAGTTCCAGACGGTTGTAGTCTGTCTTCTGGCCCACGCGGGTATCGCTGATGTGCATTGCAACTTTCTGCACCGGGTTGAAGTTCGCGTCCGTAGCGATAACGCCAATCGGAGCGTCCTTGTCCTTCAGTTCGTCGGCACGGACAAAACCGCGGCCACTGGAGATCTTCACGTCCATGGAAAGCGATGCGTTACCGTTCAGAGTAGCGATATGGACATCGGGGGTCAGAACAACCACGCCCGGGTTTTCCATAAAGGACTTGGCAGTAACTTCGCCGTCGCCGGACACGTCCAGGTGCAAAGTTTCGTCGTGATCGGAAAGGAGCTTCACGCGGATGCTCTTGAGATTCAGGATGATATCGGTGACATCTTCCTTGACACCGGGAATCGTCGAAAATTCCTTCTCGACGCCTTCGATTTTCACGGAGACAATGGCCGCACCCTGCAGGGAGGAAAGGAGCGTGCGACGGAGAGCGTTACCGAGGGTGATACCCCAGCCACGTTCCAAGGCCTCTACGACAAACTTTGCATAGCGGCCGTCTTCGCCGGTTTCCACTTTCTGGAAGCTGCGCGGCATTTGAAGTGATTTCCACATCATTGGCGATACCTCTTTGGATTAGACTCTTCTCTTCTTTTTAGGACGGCAACCGTTGTGAGGAATGCCCGTCACGTCCCGAATAGAGAGGACTTCGAGGCCCGCATTCTTGATAGCGCGGACGGCGGATTCACGACCACCACCGGCGCCCTTGACGCGGACATCCACCTTGCGCATGCCGAGATCGAAAGCCTTGTGGGCAGCGGCTTCGGCAGCGAGCTGGGCGGCAAACGGAGTGCTCTTGCGGGAGCCCTTGAAACCGGCATTACCGGGAGAGCCCCAAGCGACCACGTTACCGCGAGCATCGGTGATAGAAACGATTGTGTTGTTGAAGGTAGCGTTGACGCAGGCGATACCCTGGATGTCGATACGCTTCTTGCCCTTCTTGACCTTGACTTCTTCAGCGGCAGCAACCGGAGCTTCGGCAGCGGCAGCAGTTTCCTTAATTTCTTCTTCAGCCACGAGGAATCTCCTTACTTCTTCTTGTTAGCCACAGTTTTCTTGGGGCCCTTGCGGGTACGGGCGTTGGTGCGGGAACGCTGACCGCGGACCGGGAGGCCCTTGCGGTGGCGGATGCCGCGATAGCAGCCGATATCCTGCAAACGCTTAATGTTCAAGGTGATTTCTGCGCGGAGCTGACCTTCCACGGAGTATTCGTCTTCCAAGAGATGACGAATCTTACCTTGTTCTTCTTCGGTGAGGTCATCGCACTTCTTGTTCTTGTCGATACCCAGCTGGGCACAGACCTTGTTTGCGGTGAACAGACCGACACCATAGATTGCCGTCAGACCGTACTCAACGGTCTTGTTTTTCGGTAAATCGACACCAGCGATACGTGCCATACGATCTCCTTATCCCTGCTTCTGCTTGTGACGGGGGTTCTTCGAACAGATGATACGCAATACACCCTTGCGGCGGATGATCTTGCAGTTTTCACATCTGGGTTTGATGGAGGCTTTGATTTTCATAGGTTTGACCTTTTTTTGAATACCTATTACTTGTAACGGTAAGTGATCCGCCCACGATTGAGGTCGTAGGGGGAAATCTCTACCAACACTTTGTCGTCCGGCAAAATTCGAATGAAATGCCGACGCATCTTTCCTGAAACATGGGCGAGGATCTCGTGACCATTTCCGAGCTGAACACGAAAGAAAGCATTGGGGAGTGCTTCCAACACAACGCCTTCTACTTGTATTCCTTCTTCTTTAGCCACTAGGACGCCATCCTGCCGCGAATGCGGCCATGCTTGAGGAAACCTTCATAGTTCTTGGTATGCAGTTGGGCTTCGAGCTGACGAAGCGTATCCAACGCCACACCGACCACGATCAAGACCGAGGTGCCCCCAATATAGAAACTCATATTGAGTGCGTCTTTCAGGTGAAGCGGTCCCACACTGATTAAAGCGAGGAACAGGGACCCCGGAAGAGAAATTCGGGTCAAAATGTAGTCAATATACTCTGCAGTTTTCTTGCCAGGACGGATTCCCGGAATAAACCCACCACTTCTCTTGAGGTTTTCGGCAATGTCGTTAGGGTTGTACTGGATTGCCGTGTAGAAGTAGGTGAAGAATATAATCAGGAGACCGTAAATCACGCTGTAGGTGATGTGTCCCGGAATGAAAGCGGCAGCGAAAGCCTGCATCGCAGACACGTTCGGGAACCAAGAAGCGATCATGGCCGGAATGAACATGATGCAGCTTGCGAAAATCACGGGAATCACGCCAGCGGTGTTCACCTTGAAGGGCAAATAGCTGGACTGACCGCCCATGACCTTGTTTCCGATGGTCCGGCGAGGACTTTGGAGTGGAATGCGACGGTTCGCCTGCTCCACGAAAACGATGAATCCGATAATCACAACCACCACGGCCAAGATGAAGATCTCGATGGCGAGGGGCTGGATACCTTCTTTCAGCATTTCCAGTTCGGCAAGGACGGCTCGCGGGAAGCCGCCGACGATACCGGCGAAGATAATAAGAGAAATACCGTTACCTACACCGTGCGAGGTAATCTGCTCGCCCAGGTACATCACGAAGATGGTACCGGCAGTGAAGGTCAGGGTAGCAAGTAAACGGAAACCGATGTTACCGAGTCCCGAAGAGAAATCATCGGCCAGCACAGAAACGCCAGTTCCTGTGGCGGTGGTCACCTTCAGGGAGGAAAGCCATACCGAAATACCCCATCCCTGCAAGGCGGCAAGAGCCACCGTAAAGTAACGGGTATATTGGTTCAGCCTGGCGCGACCCTCCTGACCCTCCTTCTGGAGCATCTGGATGGCCGGAATCACGGAGCCCATCAACTGGATAATGATGGACGCACTGATGTAAGGCATGATACCCAGGGCAAAGACCGTCGCTTTCGCAAAGGCACCGCCCGTGAAGGAGTCATACAGGCCGAACAAATTATTCGAGTTACGGAAGAACTCCGCCAGCACGGCAGAATTCACTCCGGGGATGGTGATGTGGGCGCCAATGCGGTAGATAATCAGAATACCCAGCGTAAAAAGCAACTTCTTACGCAGGTCTTCGATCTTGAAGGCATTGACGAACGCATCAATAGCTTTCTTGAGAGCTTCCATTAGACGATCTCGACTTTTCCGCCAGCAGCTTCAATGGCAGCCTTGGCCTTTTCGCTGATGGCGTTAACCTTAACATTGATAGCCTTGTCAATTGTGCCGAAGGCAAGGACCTTGACCGGACGGTCCATGTCCTTGATGAAACCCTGGTCGAACAGAGCCTGGGCGTCGAACTCGGTCACGCTCACCGCAGCGAGCTTCTTGAGGTTAACAATCTGGAATTCAACACCGACGTGCTTGAAGCCACGCTTCGGGATACGGCGGTGAATCGGCATCTGGCCGCCTTCGAAGGCGACACGGCCGGCCTTGGCGCTCTTACGGGCACCGGCACCCTTCTGGCCACGGCCAGCGGTAGTGCCGAAACCGGAACCAGGACCGCGGCCGATACGGCGGCGGCTCTTGCCCTTGGCAGCCTTGCCAGGATTGAGAGTATTGAGTTCCATCTTAGATCTCCTCGACCTTCACCATGTCACGCACGGCATTGATCATGCCCTGGATGCTGGGGGTCAAAACGTGTTCAACAGACTGTCCAATCTTACGGAGACCAAGAGCGGCCACGTTGGCGCGGTGCACCGGCAGACGGCGGACAGTACCCTTAATCAAAGTAATACGAACTTTCTTCATGGTGTATTACTCCTTAGGCATTGGCACCGCGGAGGGCGGCGCAGTCCTGTTTGTTCTTCTGAGCCAAGAGACCTTCGAGGCAGGCGCGCACGACGGTGCTCGGATTGGAAGAACCGTGAATCTTTGTGAGGATGTTACGCACACCGGCCAGTTCGAGAACGGCACGGGCAGCAGCACCGGCGATAACGCCAGTACCGGGAGCAGCCGGCATCAAGAGGATGCGGGTAGCACCGCTCTTGACTTCGATGTCGTGAGGAATGGTGCCGTCCAGCAGCTGGACTTCCACGATGTTCCTCTGGGCGGCTTCGGTACCCTTGCGGATAGCTTCGGAAACTTCCTTAGCCTTGCCGAGGCCAACACCAATCTTGCCGTTCTTGTTGCCAACGACAACGAGAGCGGAGAAGGACATACGGCGACCGCCCTTGACGGTCTTTGCGCAACGGTTGATGTGTACAACCTTGTCTTCAAATTCAGAAACTTGAGCTTCGCGTTCCAAAGTGTACCTCACTAGAATTTGAGTCCGCCTTCACGAGCTCCCTCAGCGAGAGCCTGAACGCGACCGTGATAGATGTAACCGCCGCGGTCAAAGACCACGGATTCAATGCCCTTGGACTTAGCGATTTCGGCAATCTGGAGACCGAGCTGCTTAGCCTGCTCCGACTTCGTCATTTCGCCGAACTTGCCCTGGAATTCCTTGGCAGTCGTTGCGACCTGAACGAGAGACTTGTTGTTTGCGTCATCGATAATCTGGGCGACCATGTGAGACAAGGAACGGCGAACAGCCAAACGAGGGCATTCTGCAGTTCCGACGACAGACTTGCGCACACGAGCATGGCGTGCGATTCTGGACTGGATTCTTTTCTTAGCAATTGCAGTCATAGTTTACCCTTATTTACCTGTCTTCTTACCCTGCTTACGACGAATAATCTCGCCTTCGTACTTGATGCCCTTGCCCTTATACGGTTCAGGACGACGGTACTTGCGGATTTCGGCGGCAGCCTGGCCAACCTTCTGTTTGTCGATACCGGAGATGGTGATCTTCAGGGGGTCCACAGCCTTGAGCTCAACGCCCTCGGGAGCCTTGAAGATAACCGGGTGAGAGAAGCCGAGAACCAGGTTCAGGTCCTTGCCCTTCTGTTCCACGCGGTAGCCCACGCCCACGATTTCAAGAGTCTTCTGGAAACCCTTGGTCACGCCTTCGACCATGTTGTTGACGAGAGCGCGAGTGGTGCCGTGCATAGCACGAGTGAACTTTTCGTCGTTAGGACGGGTGAAGGAAAGCTTGTCACCGTCGAGCTTGATGGAAATCAGTTCGTGAACGGTGGTTTCGAGCTTGCCCTTGGGGCCTTCGACCTTGATGTTCTGACCATTGACGGCGACTTTAACGCCAGCCGGGATATTGATAATAGCTTTACCGATACGGGACATCTTTACCATACCTTTGCGATGACTTCACCACCCACGTTTTCCTTGCGGGCTTCGTGGTCGGTCATCACGCCTTTAGATGTGGAGATGATAGCATAGCCAAGGCCGTTGCGAACGCGGGGGAGCTTAGCAGCGTCAACGTAGTGACGAAGACCCGGCGTAGAAACGCGCTGGATGCCCTGGATAGCGGATTCGCCCTTGGTGTAGCGAAGCAGCACCTTGAGGATGCCCTGCTTGCCGTCTTCAACCACGACGAACTTCTTAATGAAACCTTTTTCCTGCAGCACGCGAGCGATTTCACGCTTCAGGTTGCTAGCAGGGATGTCCACCACGGGGAGCTTTGCCTTGGAGGCATTGCGCACGCGGGTGAGCATATCGGCGATAGGATCTGTCATTGCCATGAGTATACTCTCCTTACCAAGACGACTTTGTGATACCGGGGATTTCGCCGGCGAGTGCCATTTCGCGGAAGCAAATACGGCAAAGGCCAAAGCGGCGCATAAAGGCGTGCGGCCTACCGCAACGCTTGCAACGGTTATACCCACGAACGGTATACTTCGGGGTACGCTTGCATTTTTCAATCATTCTTCTGCTTGCCATGGTATTACCTTACTTCCTGAAGGGGAGTCCAAGTTCTTCGAGAAGGGCACGACCTTCTTCGTCCGTCTTAGCGGAGGTCACGAAGGAGATGTCCATACCGAATGTACGGGAAACCTTGTCGATGTCGATTTCGACAAAGATGGTCTGTTCCTTGATACCCAAGGTGAAATTGCCCATTCCATCAAAGCCACGACGAGCGAGGCCGCGGAAGTCGCGGACACGGGGCAGGCTGATGTTGATGAAGCGGAAAAGGAAATCCCACATGTTGTCACCGTGGAGGGTGACCTTGGCACCGATACCGATGCCTTCGCGAAGGTGGAACTGGGCCACAGCCTTCTTGGCGGTGGTGACCACAGCCTTCTGGCCGGTGATGGCAGAAAGAGTATCTACGGCTTCGTCAAGAATCTTGCGGTTCTGAGAAGCAGCGCCCACGCCCATGTTGATCACGATCTTCTGGAGGCGGGGAATTTCCATCACGTTCTTGTAAGCGAACTTCTGCTGCAAGGCAGGAACGACTTTTTCGAGATAAAATTGTTTCATCTGGTTCATTGCGTTACCTTACACAGCCTTTCCAGTCTTGACACTGGTACGAACGCCCTTCTTGCCCTTTTCGCGAACGATGCGGGTACGGACGGGGGTATTGCCTTCGAGAAGCATCACGTTGGAAATGTCGATAGGCAGTTCCTTTTCGATGATGCCACCGGTTTGGTTGGTCTGGGACGGCTTTTCATGACGCTTGCGGACGTTCACGCCCGAAACGGTCACCTTGCCGGCCTTGACACTGATCACGGTGCCGGTCTTGCCCTTGTTGGCACCGGAAATCACCTTGACGTTATCATTCTTTTTGATGTTGGCCATTAGAGAACCTCAGGTGCGAGGGAGATGATCTTCATGTATTTCTTGTCGCGGAGCTCACGAGCCACCGGTCCAAAAATACGGGTTCCACGGGGTTCGCCATCCTTAGTGATGAGAACCACGGCGTTGTCCGAGAAACGGATGAACGTGCCATCCGGACGGGCAATTTCTTTGCGTGTGCGCACGACGACAGCGTCGGCCACGGAACCCTTCTTCACCTTGCTCTGGGGGATAGCGTCTTTAACGGCTACCTTGATGACATCACCGATGCTAGCATAGCGACGGTTAGTGCCACCCAAAACACGGATGCAGGCGACTTCCTTGGCTCCACTGTTGTCAGCCACGACGAGTCTGGTTTCTTCTTGAATCATATTCGCCTTACTCCAAAACGATTATTTCTTCTTTTCCACAATCCGAACCAGGCGCCAGCGCTTGGTAGCGGAAAGAGGACGAGTTTCCATGATTTCCACCAGGTCGCCTTCGCCCGCTTCGTTATTTTCGTCGTGAGCCTTGAGCTTCTTGGTGGTGGTCATGATCTTGTTGTACATGGGGTGACGCTTGCGGTTTTCAACCACAACCGTGATGGTCTTGTCCATCTTGTCAGAAGAGACGACACCCTGCTTGACTTTACGAAGGTTTCTATCCATTTCCTGCTCCTGCCGGCTTATGCCTTGGCCTTTTCGCTGAGGATGGTCTTGATACGGGCGATGTCCTTGCGGGTCGTCTGAATCACAGAGGGTTTTTCCAAATTACCGAGCTTCGCAGTCATGCGGTAATTGAACAAATCGAGATTCAACTGAGCCAGTTTTTCCTTGAGCTGGTCAACGCCCAGTTCTTTCAATTCACGTGCTTTCATTAGATCTCCGATTCTTCGATGATTTTGCACTTGAGGGGGAGCTTCTGCGAAGCGACATGGAGAGCTTCCATGGCGAGATCGCGTTCGACACCGCCCATTTCGAAAATGATGCGACCCGGGAGGATAACGGCTGCCCAGAATTCCACGGCGCCCTTACCCTTACCCATACGAGCTTCTGCAGGGTGACGGGTAACAGGCTTGTCGGGGAACACGCGGATCCAGACGCGGCCACCACGCTTGATCTTACGAGTCATAGCGATACGGGCAGCTTCGATTTGGCGAGCCGTCAGCCAGCACTTTTCAAGAGCCTGAATGCCGAATTCGCCGAAGGCCATGGTGTTGCCACGAGTGGCGACGCCCTTCATGCGGCCTTTCATCTGCTTACGATGTAATGTTCTTTTAGGACTCAGCATAATTACTTCTCTCTCTTGTTGTCGTTCATGACGTCCTTGCCAATCTTTTCACCGTGCATGATCCACACCTTGATACCGATGGCACCATAAACGGTCTTGGCAATGGCAGTCGCATAATCGATGTCAGCGCGGAGAGTATGCAGAGGCACGCGACCTTCGGCATACTTTTCAACGCGGGCAATTTCGGCACCACCGAGGCGGCCACCGCACTGCACCTTGATTCCTTCCACACCCATGCGCATAGCGCTCTGGATGGCACGCTTCATGGCGCGACGGAAAGAAATACGCTTTTCGAGCTGACGAGCAATGTTTTCGGCCACGAGCTTCGCGTCCGTTTCGGGGCGGCGGATTTCGTGGACGTTGATGTAAATTTCCTTACCCGTGAGGAACTGGAGTTCACCCTTGAGGCGTTCCAGCTCTTCGCCCTTCTTACCGATAACGATACCCGGGCGGGCAGTGAACAGGTTCACGCAGACTTTCTTGACGGTGCGTTCGATGCCCACCTTGGAAAGGGAGGCGTGTTCGAAACGCTTCATCAGGTAGCGGCGCAGCACGATATCTTCGTACAGAAGATCGGCAAACTTGTCTTCGGCATACCACTTGGATTCCCAGCCGCGGATGACGCCAAGACGAAGACCATTCGGATGAGTTTTCTGACCCATTTTAATTACTCCTTGTTGGCCACAACGACTGTGATGTGAGAGAGCGGCTTTTCGATACGGAAAGCACGGCCCTGGGAACGGGGGTGGATACGCTTCATGATGGTACCGCCGTCGGCAGTGATAGTCTTGACCACCAGTTCTTCGGCAGTGACCGGAGCGGCAGACTTCTGCTTGAAGTTAGCGACAGCGGACTTCAGAGCGTTTTCTACCAGCGGAGCACCCTTGGTTTGAGTGTGGAGGATGGAGAGCATTGCAAATGCCTCATCCACGGACTTGCCGCGGACCAGGTCAACGACCCGGCGAAGCTTGCGCACGCCGTAGCGCACGTTTTTCACTTTAGCAACAGCTTGCATTATTTCTTTCCTCCAGCAGCGGTTTCAGTCTTTCTGTGTCCGCGGAACGTACGGGTCATGGAGAATTCACCCAGCTTGTGGCCCACCATGTTTTCGGTGACGTACACAGGGATGAACTGCTTGCCGTTATAGACGGAGAACGTAAGTCCGACCATATCCGGGACGATTGTGGAACGACGGGACCAGGTCTTGATAGGCTGCTTCTTGTCGGAGCCGGCCATCGCCTGGGCTTTGCTTAAAACGTGGGAATCCACGAATGCACCTTTCTTAAGGGATCTCGACATGAATTAGGCCCTCTTCTGACGACGACGCACGATGTACTTATCGGTGCGCTTATTGTTACGAGTTTTGGCACCCTTGGAGTTCTTGCCCCAGGGAGAGCACGGATGGCGACCACCAGAAGTACGACCTTCACCACCACCAAGGGGGTGGTCCACCGGGTTCATCACGACACCGCGGACGGAGGGACGCTTGCCCAGCCAGCGAGAGCGGCCGGCAGAGCCCGAAGATTCGTTCATGTGATCGATGTTGGAAACCTGACCCACAACGGCAAGGCAATCTTCCGAGATGTAGCGAACTTCGCCACTCGGGAGCTTGATCTGGCAGAGCTTGCCGTCCTTAGCCACCAGTTCGGCACCGGCGCCAGCGGAACGAGCAATCTGGGCACCCTTGCCCGGCTTCATTTCGATGTTGTGGATAATGGTGTTCAGCGGGATATCGCGAATCGGGAGAGCGTTACCTACGCGGAATTCGGCACCTTCGCCGGAATTCAGCACGTCACCGACCTTGATTTCGGCCGGGGCGATGATGTAGCAGCGCTTGCCGTTTGCATACTTGACAAGAGCGATACGGGCGGAACGGTTCGGATCGTATTCCACGGTTTCAACCGTGCAGGGGATGCCTGCGAACTTGCGCTTGAAATCGATGATACGGTACAGCTTCTTGTGACCACCACCGCGACGGCGGGAGGTGATTTCACCTGCGTTGTTGCGGCCGGAGCTGCTCTTGATACCTTCGGTAAGAGGCTTGTACGGCTTGGCAGCGGTGATTTCCTTGCGGTCACCAATCTGCTTGTAACGCAGAGTCGGGGTAAGCGGGCGATAAGATTTCAGACCCATGATTATACTCCTTCGAACTCGGCAATCTTTTGCCCGGCCTTAAGTGTGATGTAGGCCTTCTTCCAGTTGGGTTTCTTGCCAGCGACCATGCGGACGCGCTTGATCTTGCCGCGGTTGATGAGGGTGTTGACAGAGTCAACCTTCACATCGAAACGCTTTTCGATAGCGGCCTTGATTTCGTCCTTGGTGGCCTTCATGGCGACTTTGAAAACGTACTTGTGCACATCCTTGCGAGCGTCCACCATGTTCTTGGTAGATTCTTCGGTAATGTGAGGTGCTACGAGAATTTCGTGAAGTTCTTTCATTAGCGGCCTCCTTCAAGTTCGTTCAAAGCGGCTTGAGAAACAACAACATTGTTTGCACGGATGATGTCGTAGGTGTTCACGTCTTCGACGCGAGCGCAACGGCACCAGGGGATGTTGTTGGAAGAAAGGTACAGGTTCGTGTCAGCGCCGCTCGTGATGAAGAGCACATTGCGCTGTTCGATACCGGACTTAGCGAGAACAGAGAGGAGATCCTTAGTCTTCGGGGCATTGAAGCTGAGAGCTTCGAACACGAAGAACTTGCCTTCTTGAGCCTTGGTAGCCAGGGCGGAGTGGAAAGCGATCTTCTTGACCTTCTTGTTCACCTTTTCAAAGTAGTCGTGGGACTTGGGACCGTGAGCCTTGGCACCGCGAACCCACACAGCGGAGGTATTCTGACCGGAGCGGGCGCGACCCGTGCCCTTCTGCTTCCAGGGCTTCTGGCCACCACCGCTGACCGAGGACTTGTTCTTGGTCTGGGCGGTACCCTGACGGGCGTTGTTCAGAATAGCCTTGATGTGCAGATACATGCAGACCTTGTTGACTTCTTCATCGAACAAAGCCGGGAGCTGAATATCGTTTTTGAAATCGCCAGTTGCGGCGAAGAGCTTTGCAGTTGCCATTAGTCTTTCCTCACCACGATGATGCTGTTCTTTGCACCGGGGACAGCGCCACGGACAAAGATCAGGTTGCGGTCGCCGTCGACTTTGACGACCTGGAGGTGCTTGACGGTCACTTTCTTGTTACCGTATTGACCAGGCATGCGCTTGCCCGGGAACACGCGACCCGGATAGGAGTGAGCGGAGGTGCCGCCCGGTTCGCGCATATTGTGCGTACCGTGAGAACGGGGACCGCTGTGGAATCCGTGGCGCTTGATGGCACCAGAGAAACCGTGACCCTTGGAAATGCCGGAGACGTTCACCATCTTTGCGTCGGCGAAGTCTGCAGCCCCGAATTCCTTGCCTACCGGCCAGGCTTCGAGATCGGCAACATCAAATTCGGCGAGGTGCTCGCGAACAGCGACATCGGCCTTCTTGAAGTGGCCGATTTCAGCCTTGTTGGCGCGATGTTCTTTCTTGAGACCAAAACCGATCTGGACGGCAGTGTAACCATCCTTTTCTTCTGTCTTGTGGCAAACGACCACACACGGACCGGCTTCGAGAACCGTTACAGGAACGCATTCGCCCTGTTCCGTGAACACTTGGGTCATTCCCAACTTCTTTGCGAGAATACCATTCATTGTTATTAGACCTTAATATCGACCTCGACACCAGCCGGCAAGTCAAGTTTCATGAGGGAATCTACAGTTTGAGGAGTAGCATCGATGATGTCGATGAGACGCTTGTGAGTCCTGGATTCAAACTGTTCACGAGAAGTCTTGTTAATATGCGGAGAGCGGAGCACCGTATACTTCTGGACTTTCGTCGGGAGGGGAATGGGGCCCGCGATACGGGCGCCCGTCTGCTTAGCTGTATTCACAATGTCTTGAGCAGAGCGGTCGATCATACGATGATCGAAGCTCTTCAAGCGAATACGAATGCGTTCACCAGCCATGATATTTCCTTACTTGATGATTTCGGTTACAGAGCCAGCACCAACGGTACGGCCACCTTCACGGATAGCGAAGCGGAGCTGCTTTTCCATGGCGATGGGGGCGATGAGGTTCACGTGGATGGTAACGGTGTCACCCGGAGTAACCATCTCGACACCTTCAGGAAGCTGGATGGTGCCGGTCACGTCGGTGGTGCGGAAGTAGAACTGAGGACGGTAGCCGTTCATGAACGGAGTATGGCGGCCGCCTTCGTCCTTGGTCAAAACGTAGATTTCAGCCTTGAACTCGGTGTGCGGAGTCACGGACTTCGGAGCAGCCAGAACCTGGCCACGGCTGATGTCCTTCTTTTCAGCACCGCGGAGGAGCAGGCCAACGTTGTCACCTGCCTGTGCGTCGTCGAGGAGCTTGCGGAACATTTCCACACCGGTAACCACGTATTCAGTGGTCTCGCCGAGACCAACGCGTTCAACCTTGTCGTTCAGGTGAACAACGCCGCGTTCAATACGACCGGTAGCAACAGTGCCACGACCGGTGATGGTGAACACGTCTTCGATAGGCATCAGGAAGGGCTTGTCGGTTTCGCGAGCGGGCAGCGGAATGTAGCTGTCGCAGGCGTCCATGAGTTCCATGATCTTATCCTGGTAGGCGGCGTCGCCTTCCAGGGCCTTGAGGGCGGAACCGCGGATGATCGGGGTGTTGTCGCCGTCAAATTCGTACTTGGACAGAAGTTCACGAACTTCCATTTCGACGAGGTCCAGAAGTTCAGGATCGTCAACCATGTCGACCTTGTTCATGAACACAACGATCTTGGGCACGCCAACCTGGTGGGCGAGCAGAATGTGTTCACGAGTCTGAGGCATGGGGCCGTCAGTAGCAGCAACAACGAGGATAGCGCCGTCCATCTGGGCAGCACCAGTCACCATGTTCTTAACGTAGTCGGCGTGCCCCGGGCAGTCGACGTGAGCGTAGTGACGGTTGGCGGTTGTGTATTCCACGTGAGAGGTGTTAATCGTGATACCGCGAGCCTTTTCTTCGGGAGCGTTGTCGATTTCATCGAAACGCTTGGCAGCGGCGAGACCGCGGGCTGCGAGAGTCGTGCAGATTGCGGCGGTCAGGGTGGTTTTACCGTGGTCAACGTGGCCGATGGTGCCGATGTTGCAGTGCGGCTTGCTTCTGTCAAAATGTTCTTTTGCCATTTTATTCCTCTTCTTCAGCAGAAGGTTTATCGCTTCAAGTCAAGAAGCCTCAAGGACTTCCGTTACTTCGGAGAGCATAGGAAGCGGTACTCGCCGAAATTGAGCCACAAATTTAGTAAATCGGGAAATATTTGCAAGCTTTTTTCTTTGAAATTTTGCGAAAATGGGGAATTTCGGGGCTCACCCCCACCAAAGCGGCAAAAAGTGCCTATAATATTGTTAACAGAGCGGCAAACCCTCAAAAATGCCAAATTTTAGTAGAAAATGGCAATTATTTCATATAAAAAATCCAAATCCAACAACTTATCAACAACTATTTAACTTTTTGCCTTGAACTAGGCATCCAATGTGGATTTCTCTAAAAATTTTTGTAAAATGATTTTTACAAAGTGAAAATTTTACAAAGTTTACATTTCTTTCGGCATAAAAATCTTTTTTCATAGACGCACTCCCCAAAAAGAAACCACATAACTATCTTGTGTATCGGGATGGGCAGCTTGAGGAAGTGTTTATGAAAAAACGTGTTATCGGCGCAATCTTGATTGCAGCATGTGCCACCTTCTTTTGGAACTGTGGTTCCGACTCCTCCAACAACGCCTCCCCCTGCGTAGGGGCAGCTTGCGTTGAGTCAGCCGCCGCCGCAAATTTCACGGTGACCGACACCTGCTATTGGCTTCCCGGGGATCAGGACTACCTTATCCATAATGATGGAAGGGTTACTGACTCCAATGGAAACGAAATTGGTTCCTTTGATGCCGCTACCGGAACCATTACCAAAACAGACGGCTCCACCATCGAAAATGTCAACCTGGCGGAGCTGACCGAACTCACTCCCGAAAAAGTCCAGGAAATCAAGGATGCTGTAGAAGAGGCGAAGAACAACGGCGGCGAAAACCAAGGCAATTCCTCTAACAGCGGAATCAACTCTAGCGCAAGCGGAACAAGCAACAATAGCCAGGGCAACGGAAGCAGCGTATCTGGTACTAGCACTCCTGCAGAATCTAGCAGCTCCTTTGGAAAAGTTCAAGGTGGCGTAGCCGACCCCACAGGATATCCGGTGGCCTCTTACAGCAACTTACTCGCTTCTCACGGTAGCGGGAACGGGTGGAACTCCCGTTACTGGGACGCCTGCAAGCCCCACTGCGCCTGGTCGGAAAAAGTGGACGCAAACGCCAATCCGTACCAAATCGCCAGAAACTGCAGCATTCAAGACGAAGAAATTCCCGCTTTCACCAAGAGCCCTGACGGAACCTGGCTCAAGGGGACCGTTAGCGCCTGTGACGACGGCGGCGTTGCCTATGCCTGCACTGACATGATTCCCGTGGCCGTAAACGACACCCTGGCTTATGCATTTGTCGCCGGGCCACCTACCCAAGGCTGCGGGAAATGTTACCACTTTCAGTACGATGGCCATTTCCATAACGAAGGCGATTATAACAAGCCCAAGGAAACACACCAAGCTTTGGCTGGGAAACACATTATTGCCATGGCTTCCAATATCGGACATGACGTAGATGGCGGTACCACTCAGTTCGACCTGATGGTACCTGGTGGCGGCGTAGGAGCTTTTGACGCCTTGTCACGACAGACCGGATTTGATATGCGCAACGGCATCGAAGGGTACGGCGGATTCCTAACCAACTGCCAGAGAGAAATCGGCACTGACGCCTCCCTTGAAGCCTACCAATCCTGCGTCAAGGGCTATTGTTCCCGTGCTTTCTCTAATATGCCCAACCTACTCCAGGGCTGCAACTGGTTTGCCGACTGGTTCATGGCGGCAGACAATCCCAACTTTTACTGGGAAGAAGTGGAATGCCCGCAATACCTAGTGGACAAATACGTCTCTACAATCAACACCAGCCCAAGACTTGCAGACGCACCCAATTACCAGAACTTCTAATTACCCGAATTTAATAGCCAAACTTAAGACAAGCCCGGGGCCTAATTCCCGGGCTTTTTTCATTGACGATTTAAGCAAGATGGAGCTTGCGGAGCACCTTGCCAAGAAGTTCGTTAAGAATGTCCTTGGCATCCTTGCTACCCAGATAGCGCTGGATAATCAAGGTAAGCACGAACAGCAGAATCCCAGCAGCGAAGCTGTAAATGAGTAGTACAACGAAGCTCGCCTCGCGGACAAAATCGCCAGAAATACGGTCAAGGCCTATGGCAGCCCCAATCATGATCCCAAAGGCAACCAGGGCGCGGAGCATGTTGAGAAGCGCCGCCCTCATGCCGTCGGTTCCGTTCTTCTTGGCCCACATGAAGATCATGGCTAGCACCTGGAGGATGGCTCCGGCCGCACCTACAATAGGAACGCTCTTGATACCAAGCCCCATCTCGGGAGAGCCAAGAACAATATAGGCGGGAATGGTAGCGGCAAAAATGCCCGTATTGAGGAGCGTAGGCACCCACATGCGCTCGCAGGCATAAAAGCTGCGAACCAGCACCGCCTGCAGGCAAAGCCCAAGACTTACGGGCAGATACCAGCGGAGGATCTCGGCAATGGCTTCGGTGGTTTCGCGATGGAAAGCCCCGCGCTCAAAGAGGATTCGCACCGACGGGAAACTAAGGGCCCACACGGTGACCACCGCCGGAATCAAGATGCAGAACATGCGGGAAAGGCTCTTCCAAATTTTTTGGTTTAGGCTTACGAAGTCACCCTCTTTTACAAGGCGGGCCATGTCGGGGTAGCTTGTGACGCTGACAGAGAACCCGAAGACGGCTACCAGCGTGTACATGACACGGTAGGCGTAGTTGAGGCTGGAGATACCGCCTGTACCGAAGTTCGCACCGAAGCTACGGATGATGAATTCCAGGCCAAACATGGAGCCTACACCAAGGGACATGGGGAGCATCATCTTGAAATAGCGTACGATATCCGGGTGCGTCGGCTGAACCAAAAACTCGTAGTGCACGCCGCCACGCCGGGCGCCGTAAATCTGCAGGGCGAAGAAGCCTATAAAGGCGCCCACCGGCACGCCCCAGGCAAAACCTTCTAGGCCGAAATCCGTGCCGGTGTACTTACCGAGCGCGATTCCTGCCGCACCCCCGCCTACGATGGCCACGTTGTAGATAAGGCCAGTCAAGGAGGGAATCAGGAACTGCTTGCGGGTGTGCTGCACCGCCACCAGGATACTCCCCACAAAGATGAACACCTGGCCAGGCAAGATGATACGGCCATAGTACGCCGCGCGCTCGATAAGTTCCGGCGTGGCGCCCTCTACAGTCAAAAGCTGCAAAAGTTCCTTCATCCAGATGAAGGCAGGAACGACGAGGATCAAGAGCGCGATGCCGAATGTGTTCAGCACGTTGCTGAAAAACTTCCAGCCTCCCCTCTCATCGCCTGCCACCTTGTAGCCTGTGAAAATCGGGATAAAGATAATGGACAGAAAACCAGTACTCACCACATGGTTCAAGATGTCCGGAATCATGAACGCCAAGTCGAGAGCGTTCTTTTCGAGGGACACACCTGCCGCATGGGCCAGAAGCATCTCGCGGAAAATCCCGAGGACACGGCTCAGGAGCATGGATGCGGCGACGATGATGGCGGCTTTGTTCATGGGTTAGCGACTATAAGATGTGAAATGTGGGGTGTGGAGTGTGGGGTGTTAGATGGTTTGCCGAAAAGATAGAAAGTTGCGAGATGGATTATTATTGTGGATTGTAAATTTCGGGCGTGGTGCTGAAAAAGCGGCGGTGGGTAAAGCTATACCACAGGGCGGGTTCTTTTGCAATGCGGGATTCTAGCCAGAGGTTGAAAGCCTCGATGACGGTCTCCCCCTCCCCTACCCGCAGCCTTTCGGCATGAAAACGCTTTACCTTCGGATTGGGCTCTTCTATCCAACAGATAAAAACAGGGGTCTCGGGACGGTGTTTCAGCAGAAAACCAGGCAGGGGGTTTATGTGGGCAGGGACCCCAAGGAATGTACCGGACTCGGCGCTTGGAATACGGCTATCCTGGTCGGCAAGCAGGCAGAAAAGTCGCCCGTCTTGTAGTAGCCGCAAAAATTCCCTAGGGGACTTGGCATTGACGGAATAGGTCTTTCCGCCAACGGCACGAATTCTGTTTTCCAGGATGTTATTCAAGAAGGCGGGCTTCACGGGAATATAGCTTGCGGCAAGAGGAATACCGAGACAGCAGAGCCAGGGGCCCATGGCCTCGTAATTCCCGTAATGAGCCGTCAAGAAAATTCCGCCCTGACGCATTTCTTGAAGGACCGACTGGCTTCCAGAAGCAATCTCGAAACGAATCCCCCCAAGGTTATATGGATAGGCACTCAGTTCCCGAGGGAGCCTCTTAAACAGGGGAAAGCAAAACAATAGTTCAGCGGCATGGCGCGACAAGTTCCACAGCAATCTCTCGTAAAAAAACGGAAAGTCTTTCTTTATCGCAGACGGATTCCACTTGCGGGCCACGTCATAGTTTGCACGGACCGTGGAGCGTTTCCAGTTCAACAGAAGCAACGCCCCGAAAAGAACGTAAGAAAAAAGCCGCGCAAGAAGGGAGTGGATCATGGTAGGGTAAATATAGCCCTTTACGGTTTTTTGATGCACCGGACAGAGCGGAAATCACCCTTGCCAAAAGCGTTCAGGCCTGCGGCCTTGCTGGAAAAATCCAGGAACAGGTAGTAGGCAAGTCCGTCCAAGGTTTCCGTGGCGCTCCAGAGATAGGCGTAGCCGCCAATACCGTCGTAAGCACCTTCAACACTACGAAAGCCGGCAGGGAGGGCCTTGAAGCCGAACGCGTCGGAGCCGTTCCCCTTCTTGAACCAACCGTCGGTGGCCTTGAGGGCATCACCAGCCTGAGCCAAACCGCCCGCATGCTCCACAAGCTTTGCAAAGTCCAGGCTGTCGGGAAGTAGCCACCCTTCGGGGCAAATGCTTTGCGCAGCCTCCCAGGTGTAGAGCCGTCCGTATTTCTCGCAATTGCGGGAGTCTCCCTCGGGGCAGGCGCTACCATCAACTTCGTAGTTCAGGTTTTGAGCAAACCAGGTCACATTACCGATTTGTACAACTTTATATACCTGGCCGTCACGGGGATCGGTGAAAGACTCACTACAGCCCGCCAAGAAAAGGGCCACGAGAAGAAGCGCAAAAAACAGGGTGAAACGCATGATGTTTAAGCGTTGCTTGATTTCCAACGCTTGAGGGTCGGGAAGTACTTGCCAAGTTCTGCCTTGTATTCTTCGCGGGAGAGGCTCTTGCCCGTGTTCTTGTTGAACTCGTCCACGAACTTGGAGCAGAATTCAATCATCTCGTCCATTGTGCAGTTACTGGTGAACGCTCCGTCTTTGTAGCAGTAGATGCAGTATTCTTCGTTCTTGCTACCGTCGGCGTTGGTGCCCAAGACATCCGGTGTGAGCGGCATCCCGCAACTTTGGCAAAACTTCATATCCATAAGGTTCTCCTTTTTTTGCACATGTACAAATGTCATTATTCTAAAAGGTTCTGTCAAGTCTAGGGGGACAAAGAGCCTGGAATGACGCATAGAAAGGAGATTCCGCCCCGGATCAAGTCCGGGGTGACAAAGAGGCCGGAATGACAAGTGCGGGACAGCGATTGCATTGGCAAACTAGCCAAATTTCCAGTTTTTTAACCATTTCATCAAAATTTTTGATAAAAAACAAAGAAATTATATATTGGACAATATGGATTTTTGAAAATATATTAGGGGTATCAAAGAATTAAAAAGAGAGGATAACATCATGAAAACACAGATTATGATAGCAGCGATCATGGGAATGACCAGCGTCTTTGCCGCCGACGGCGTGCGTTACAAAGACCGCATCTTCGATGTCAGCGACGCAAGGACCGTGACCGTCGCCTATGACGTCCCGACCATGGACAAGAGCAACTACAATATCCTCTCCGAATTGATGGTGAGTTTCAAGATGGAAAAGAACATGCTGCACCTCTACGAATCGGAACAGGTGGTGATGGAGCCGGTCGTGATGGATATCTACGAACCTGTGAACGACAACGGTACAGACAGGGCGGCGGTGGTGATTTGCCACGGCGGGGCTTTCGTGGCCTCGGCCAAGGACGACTTTGACCAGAAATCCGTTGCCTACGCGGATTCCCTGGCCGCTCGCGGTTTTGTGACGGCGTCCCTGGAATACCGCAAGGGCGTGGTCATGACGGGCAGCGGCAATCCGTTCCGCATCGACAGCGCAAGTTTCGCCCGCACGGTCTATAGGAGCGTGCAGGACCTGCATGCGGCCATCCGTTACCTGAGACTGAACGCAAAGGCGCTGAGAATCAGCCCCAGCAAGATTTACGTGCTGGGCAACAGCGCAGGCGCCATGATGGCTCTTGAAAACATCTATGCCCTGAGCAAAAGGGATTTCCCCTCTTACATCGATTCCACGTCGCAGTTTGTTGTGAAAGGCGACAAGAAGGAAAATGTCCCATGGGGCAAACTGAATCAGTATGGCGCAAGGGACTATAGGGGCACTGCCGACGGCGTGGTTGCCCTCTGGGGAGGTATCCACGATATCGATCTCGTGAAGAATAGCGATGTCCCGGTGTTCCTTGCCCACGGGGATTCCGACTACGTGATGCCCTACAACGTGGGACACGCCATATCCAAGCCGGACAAGATGGTTGCCGAAGCGGTGCCCGAAAAGTACAGCGCCTTTGCAAAGGCCTTCAAGTTCCAAATCGAGACCCCCACCATTTACGGAAGCTACGCCATTGATTCTGCCCTGACGGCAAGGGGCGTGGCCCACGAATTCTACAACCCGGTGGGCTACGGTCTCAAGCACGAGTTCTACAACAGCACCCGTACCGCAGAAGACGGCAGTGAGATCGTGTTTGCCGACAGCGTGCAGGACAAGGCTTTCGACTTCTTGTACAAGCTCGCGACCGGAACCTACGGCAAGCAGGAGACGGTGGTGGCCCTGCAGAAATCTGCCGCTCCGGCAAGCTTCGAAGCCGCAGGGAAGCAGGCGCCTGCATTCGCGAAGGTCGCAAAGATCGCCATGGGCGACAAGAACTTGAGCTTCACGGTTGTGGAAGGCGACAACCTGGCCTACGGAGTCTTTGACCTGAAGGGCAAGAAGGTGATGGCGGGACGCGCCTCCAGGGGCGAAACGGTATCCCTGGAAGCAGTTGCCGGCGGAAGCTACTTCCTAAAGGTCCAGGGCGATGCCACTCGACGGATTGTCGTGACACACTAAGGGTTCGCGATAAGACCGTCGCTTCAAAAGGTTCCTCTCTAAAAGCAAACGACCCGGATGAATCCGAGTCGTTTTTCATTAGGGCTTTTTCACTGCGTATTTTGGAACGTGCGTTCTCCGACTATTTACTTTTTCCCGACTTTCTCGTTCAGTTTTTTCTGGACTTCTTTTATGTGCCAGCGTCCACGCCGGTCTTCAAGGAAGAAGTCCGTACGCACGCCACGGGCAAGACCTTTGTCGATAATCTTCTGGGCTTCATCATATCTTTTTTGGTCGAGGCGAAGTTCTGCTAAAAAGAAATAGTTGTAGAGGTCAGCGGGGTCTTGCTTTAAGGCCATATTCAGGTATTTATCGGCGAGTTCCTTGTCGGGCCAAGAAAGGATAATGGGAATGTGGGGGAGTAGCTGGTGGGCGCGTCCGAGGACTTGGTAATTTCCCGTAGCGGTGGCAACATCGCGAACTTTTGCTGCGACTCCGTCTTTCACTGCGGCTAGCGGGTTTTTCTCTGCTCCCCACATAGAGACGGACGCCGCATAGATATGGGCGATTTCACGATTTTTCGGATAACGGTTATAGGCCTTTTCACTGAGGTCTTTTAGGCTGTCGAGCTTGGCCTTGCGTTTGTTTTTTTCGAAGGGTACAAAACGGAAGGCAAAGTAGACGCTCTTGACCAAACCTTCGGTTGCTTTTTCTGCTACGGTGGAATCCTTTTGCGCCCGTTTGTAGGCGGCAATCATCAGGTCTGCGTTCTTCTTGTCGGCCTTGTCGCCCTTGGCACGTTCTGCGCGGGCCTTGTAGCAGGAATCCGCAAATGCCAAGTCAGAATTTGCAAAACAGCAAATGGCCCCAAGCAGGACGACTGTAAAGAACCTGGTTACGGAACACGGCATGCTTTTCCTCGGGCCTGGATCCTTCACTCCATGCCTCACGGTATTTCATTCAGGATGACGCGACGCGTCACTTCCTTCCCTTGCCTTTTCCGGAGAAGTAGTCCTGCTGGCGGGTGGCTCCAAGAACGGCGTGCCATAGCGTCCCGTTGGGATTGATTTTCTTGCGTTCGTTGACGGCGTATTCTATAGGCACATGGCTGAACTGTTCGTTCATGCTGCCCACCACCATGTCGGTCTTGCCCGCCATGCCTGCGTGCACAGCACTTTCGGCCAGCTGGAAACAGAAGATGGCGTCTGTTCCCTTGGCGGGAATGCTACGAACCATGTAGCTCGGGTCAAAGTACTTGATGTTGACTTCTTTGCCCACTTTATCGAAATGGTTCTTGATTTCTCGGGTCAGGAATTCACCGATGTCGTTTTTCAACACATTGCCGCTGGCGTCCTTGCGTTCCGGCAAGCCCTTGAACAGCTCCTGTCCGGCGCCTTCGGCCACGGCGATTACGGCATGGGTCTTGCCGCTGCTGTAGCGGCTTTCGAGAGCCTTGAAAAGTCCGTTTTCGCCTTCCAGCGTGAAGGGTACTTCGGGAATGAGGCAGAAGTTCACCACCGTGGTGGCGAGAGCCGCGTAGGCGGCGATAAATCCGGAGTCGCGACCCATGAGCTTTACCAGGCCAAGTCCGTTGAAAGCCCCGTTGGCTTCGTTGTGGGCGCTGGTAATGACGTCCGTGGCACTGAGCACAGCCGTCTCGAAACCGAAGGTGCGGTCGATCAGATTCAGGTCGTTGTCGATGGTTTTCGGGATGCCGATAACAGAAATGGGCTGGCGACGCTTCTTGACTTCTTCGGCAATGGCGTGTGCCCCCCGGAGGGTTCCGTCACCGCCGATACAGAAAAGCACATTGATGTTCAGTCGCATGAGGGTATCCACCATCACGGAGGGTTCCTGCATGCCGCGGGAACTCCCCAGGATAGTGCCGCCGTCGTCCTGGATGGCATCTACCACGTCGGGGTTCAGCATGATAGGCGGGTAGCCGTAGGCCGGGTTCAGCCCGCGGTAACCGTAGGGGATGCCAAAAATGTTTCGCACTCCGTAGTCAAACCACAACACTTGTACCAGGCCCTTGATGACGTTGTTGAGGCCGGGGCAAAGTCCGCCGCAGGTCACAATGCCTGCACGTGTCCAGGCGGGGTCGTGAAAAATCGTTTCTCGGGGGCCTGCCGCCTCGAGGGAGGGAATCGCCTTCCCGCTATCGACAAATTTTTTGATACGGTTCACGTCGGTGGTGAGGCTGATACGGTCGCCGTCAGAGACGAACGGCACGCCTTTCATGGGGGATTTCAGGGTTCCCGTCCCCACTGTTTCGATGGAGAGGTCGTATTGTTCCGGATTGTTGAGAATATCTTCTTGCGTCATGCCTTAAAAATACAAAAAAGAACCCCGACCAGATTGGATATGACTTTTTTAGGCCGTCAAGCACCGACACCTTAATCGGATCCTCGCCTTCGCGAGGATGACAATCCTAGCCCCTAAATCCTAGATCCTAGCCCCTAGATCCTAATCCCTATATTTCCAGCGGTGGGAAATGGATCTTGGTGCGGAGTCCCGGGTTCGCGTTTTCCATTTCGATTTTCATGTTGGTGAGGGTGCAGAGTTTTTTCACCATAGAAAGGCCGATACCTGTTCCGCTTGTGCGGCGGGTCATCTCGTTTTCGACGCGGTAGAATTCCTGGAACACCTTTTTCATTTCGGCGGGCGGAATGCCCGGACCGTAGTCGCGCACCGCCAGGTACACGTCGGTATCTTTGATACGGAGTTCGATGACAATCATCTTGTAATCCGCATCCTTGGAGAACTTCAACGAGTTGTCCACCAGGTTCATCAAGATCTGCATAATGGCGTCCCGGTCCATCATCAGGGTGATGTCTCGGACATCGGTGTCCGAAGAGACGGTGAGCTCGAAACCGTGCTTTTCTACGTTCTTGCTGTAGGTGGCCACAAAGTCGTCCAGCACGGCCTTGGGCCTGTCCTTGGCGAGCTGCACATTCCAACGGTCTCCATCCAGTTTAGACAAATTAAGAACGTTCTGGATTAGGCGCGTAAGTCTGTCCGCCTCGCTGGCGATTTGGTTGTAGTACTTCTGTTTTTTCTCTTCGTTTGCCACCCAGGAGTTTTGCAAAAGTTCGGCATACATGCGGATAGACGTCAAAGGAGTTTTCAACTCATGACTCACTGCAGAAATAAAGTCCTGCCTTTTCTTGGCCAGGTTCAGTTCGCTTCGGGTCAGGCGGTAGATGGCCACGAGACCGCCGCCCAAGATGATAAGCACCACGGCTCCGAGAAAAATCAAGAAAGAACTACCCCTGGAATCGTCCCTGTTTTTCATGCTCATGACCAAGGAAATTTTGTTGAGGGGAGGTATCAGTTTGGTGGAGAAAATTTCTTGGGATTCGTCATGGGAGCCAAAAGAAAGTAATGTTCGCGGCCCGTCCTTGAATTCCAGCACCAAGTCTTTTTCGAGGGGGTAGAACTGGGTCTCGTTCTTGACCAGGCTATTTAGGTAGACTTTGGTGTCAACGATGTAGCCCTGGATATAGAGTTCGCTGCCCCTGGTCACGTTACGGAAAAAGACGATATAGTCGCTGTTGACTTTCGCCATAAAGGGTTCGATTTCCACTTCGAAATTGTAATTCACCGTAGAGGTGGTCAGACTGTCCATGTCCTGGGATTCTGCATCGAACGCGATGTTCTCTTTTTCCGACGTGGTTTCAAACCGGTGGGGCCTAGCGGTTTCTTCTTTTTCGCTATGGCCTAATTTGGGGTCTTGTTTGTAGATGTGGTCAATGACCTTTTCCACGGAATCTCTAGGCTGGGCCATTGCTTCGATACCGCGGTTTTCAATATTTAACTCGTCCAGAATGTTCTTGATTTTATTGCGGACTTCTTCACGGCGTAACCGCTCACTTTGAGGAATCTGTTCCAAAAGGATTTCGCCGAAACGGCCTTCGGGCAAGAACGGCGTGCGGAGCGTGTTGTCTGGAGTGAGCTGGAAATGCCCCACAAGGCCCGCATATTGGCTGGTGACGGGGTAGTCCACCAGTTCGGAGAGGGTGTTTTCTTCGCCACCGATGACCTGCACGGTTCGAATGAACCCGTATTCGGAGTAGGAACGTTTTTCTTCGACTGCCAGGTCCCGGGCAAGCCTCTGGTTTAACGTGTTAGCCACGAACATGGCATGCCCAGTGTAGAGCGAATTGGTACCCAGCTGCAACTGAGAATACGCCTGGTAAAGAAGAATTACCAGGGGTATCGTGATGACAACAAAGATGGAGGCGAAGATTACGTGGACTTTGTGCATTCAGGAGTAGAACACATCTGGTAGCCTTCCCCGCGGAACGTTACCAGGAACTTCGGGTGGGAAGGGTCGTCTTCGATTTTCTTGCGGAGCTTGGTGATGTGGATATCTACGGTACGGGTATCCACGGAATCGGCGTTCTCATAGCCCCAGACCTTGCGCAGCAGTTCGGAACGGGGAACGGCGTGATCGCGGTTGGTCCACAGGTATTCCAGAATTTCCACTTCTTTACGGGTGAAGGCGATTTCTTCGGTGCCACGGGTGCCGCGGTATTCGCGGAAATCGATCTTCAGGTTGCCGGCTACCAACTTGCCTTCGTTTTCGGCGCTCTGGCGACTGCGGCGCAGCACTGCCTCGATACGGGCGAGCAGCATGGGCACGGAGAAGGGCTTGGGAATGTAGTCGTCGGCACCGTACTTGAGGCCGTTGATGATGTCCTCGTCGGAATTCTTGGCCGATAGGATGATGATAGGTGTGCTCCTGTCTTTTTCGCGAATCTTGTCGCAGACGGTAAAGCCGTCAATGCCAGGAAGCATCAGGTCTAGGAGGATTAGTCCGTACTGGCCGGTCAGGGCTTCGGCAAGGCCTGTTTCGCCATCGGCGCAGTGCTTCACGTTGTAGCCGTTCAGTTCGCAAAGGTCTACAAGACCCTCGGCGATGGCAATTTCGTCTTCGATAATGAGAATGCTTGTGTTGCTAGAGTTCTGGCTCATCTTGATTCCTTTCAATTCAAATTCTAGAGGGCGAATCCACCACCCACTTCGAGAGTCATGTTGCCGGCATCGACTTCCTTGGGATAGTCTCCGCCAAAGTAGTACTTGAAGTTGCAGTAGGCTGCAATGGGAATAATGGGGAGCTTGGCACGGACACCCACCAGGGCGTGACCGCCGATGCTGGTTTTCAGGCCTTCATCCATGGCCTTGTCCTGCACCTTCTGCTTGAGTGTCTGACCGAGGGTTTCAAGTTCCTGGACTTTCTGCTGCAGGGCTTCGGGGTCAAGACCTTCCTTGTTAGCGACGCTCTTGATCATTTCGGAAATAGCGGGGTCGTCGATGATTCCCTGCACAAAGCTCTGGTTCAGCACGAAGGTGTTCAGGTGGTAGGTCACGCCACCGCCAATATAGGGGCGGATGACGGGGATAAAAGTCAGCGGATAGGTGATGGACACGTCCAGGCCGCTAGCCACGAACTTGGGGTTGGCCTTGCCGAAAGGAGTGCCCGCCAGTTCAATTTCAAGCGGGAGCGGTTCGGCAACGCCGTCGACATAGAGGGCCGCATCGTAGGAGCCGAACTGGATGTTGTAAGTAGCTTCGATGTCGATGATGGGCAAAATGTCAATCCACAGCTTAAAGCCGAAGCCCTGCATGGTGCCGTCGAAACCTTCGTGACCGAACTGGATGCCTTCGGTTACGGGAAGTACTGGACCAGCCTTCATCTTGGTGCCGAATCCGGGGGCGTAGTGGCCACCGATACCGATGATAGCGAAGGACTGGGTGGCGAGCAGGGCCGCCGCTGCAAGAATGACTTTGAAATTCATAGTGATTCCTCGTTGAAGCTTTACAATGAAACAATATAAATTTTTGTCGGGCGTGCAGGTTGAAACAAACGAAAAAGCCCGCATTTTGCGGACTTTTCATCGGCGGTTTGCACTTGTGCGGTCTCGCTACTTGATGGCCGGAACAATCAGTAGCACTTTCTGGCCCTTGCGCACCGCAATCCGGTCGAACTTGTACACGCCAACGGTCTCTCCGTGGGGGCCTATGGCCGACACGTTCACGTCGTGACTACCCGGCTCTACCGGTATGCGGGTCATGTAGAAGGAATTAGGCAAGAACAGCCCTACCCGCAGGTCGGCCTGTTCCAGCTGGGTCTGGCCTACATCTACGGCGATGTTTTTCAGCAGGTCAAAGATACCGTTGCCGGTGTTGGTGGCCTGCTTTGCCTTCTGGGCGGCAATGGTCCGTAAAATCACGCGGACCGCCGTACGGGTAATGACGGAGTTCCGCTCGTCGTCCATGTTCTGCCGCAGTTCCTGGTCCACGTCCATGACTTTCTCGGGCCTTATGCGGGTCTTGCCGTCAAGCGATACTTCGAACTGGTTCACGCGGCTCTTGTATGTGCGAACTTCGGGCAGGGCAAATCCGATGTGGAAGGTCTCGCTTCCGGCGCCGGGCACGGGAGGCGCCACCAGCGTAAACGACATCTGCCTGCCGGTCTCGCCGTCCTTGTAGTACAGGTTCATAGCGCCTGCGCTTACGAAGGTTCCCGACAGGTACATCTCGCCGAGGATGGGGCTGTGTCCTGCATAGCCCAGCACGATGATTTCTTGCCCCTGCTCGTGTACGGCGGTGGCCTTGGGCGTGGCGGCGAGTTCCGGCTTTTTCAACGCACGGATCTCGTCTTCCCTTTCGGCACGGCGCAGACTCTCGGTAGCGAACTCGAAGAACTCCTTCGGGAGCCCCATCTTGCCTTCGTCGTAGGCCTTGATGGCCTTCACATAGGCGATGGCCGCCTCGTCGTTGTCGCCGTCCAGCTCATAGACCAGGGCTTGCAAATAACGCAGGTAGCCGTTGTCGTTTACTTTGTCCTTATCTTTCTGGTACAAGGCGTTCATGGCAATCTGGGAACGCTTGACTTCTACCAGGGCACCGTCGATATCCATCTTGGCCAGGTAGTTCAGAATCTGGTACTGGTACAGGGTCAGCAGTTCGAAGGGCCTTGCACGGTAGGGGCGGGTGTTGTCGTTGGTGACAATGGCCGCCGCCTCGTTGGTCACGGACTTGGTGTAAAGATCCTCGTAAATCTTTTCGGCCTGGGCCAGGTTCTTGATACTTTCGTCAAAATTACGGTTGTAATGATGGAGGATTCCCAGGTCGTAGTAGTACAGGAACTCGCTGTTGCTTCCGTAAAGGTCGTCCTTCTCCTTTTTCACCTCGGCGATGGTGGCCTCGAAGCCTTTCTTTTCCAGCGTCGGGGCAAGAGTCTCGTAACGCGTCATGGACTTGTTGGCACATGACGCTAAGAGGAATGCGATTAGCAGAAGGAGGAGACGTTTCATAGGAATGAGGTCGGCACTTCGTGCCTTTGGGCTATGAGGTCGCGCCGTTGGCGCTTTGAGATGAAGATGTGGCGAAGGTCCAAGGGTAATCGCTCACTCCTCAAAGGGAGCGCATGCGACCGCCCTCAAGCCTCACAACCCCATTACATCTTCACGCTGTCTTTGGACACGTACTTCTTGATTTTCTTGTCGCCTACCCAGACCTTGCGGTGGCTCTGGATGTCGGTGAGTTCCAGGTCCACCTGGTAGTAGATGACCTGCTCGCCGCCTTCCTGGTCCACGATGGAATTGAGCGTTCCGGTGAGCATCAGGTCGGCGCCGATTTCCTGGCCCGCGTCCTTGCGGGTCTCTTCGGTGGCGTTGCCGGCCTGGCTCGCCAGTTCGTTACGCAGTTCGGCGCGTTCCTCGGCGTTGGCCACGAAGTCGGCCTTGCCCGAATTGATGAGGGCACGTTCCATGTCCTTCACGAAGGTTTCCACGTTGATGTGTTCGTGGCTCTTGTTGCGGATCTTGCCGATGACCACCGTCGGAACGATTCCGTTCTTCTGCTGAATCATGGTCTGGTACCAGGGGCGGTTCAGGCAGTCGGTAATCATCTCGTCGGCCACCAGGCGGGAGTCGGTGTCGTTCCATGCGCCGGAAAGGTCGGTGACGGAGTTTTCGTCGATACGGGTGACCTTTTTGCCACCGGAGCAGCCCATGAGGGCAGCGAGACTTGCGCAAAGGCAGAGTGTCAAAATCTTGGACATGATTTTCTCCTGTTTTCAGGTTTGAAGTTTACAAAGGTCAATATAGCTAATTGATTTGCCAAATCGAACAAAAAACCCCGGCCAGGCCGGGGAATCTGGATTAGAAGTCGCAAGAATTATCTCTTGTACTTCTTGCCCTTGGAAGCGTCCAGGGTGACTTCGGCGGTTTCTTCGCCACGCACGGTCACCAGTTCTTCGGCAGAGCGGCCGTTGCTGCATTCGGCGCGGACAACGTGGTCGCCGGCGTCGAGGCTCGTGATGGTGAGTGCGGCGCCGTCGGTCTTGTCGGCGTTGTCGCCGTCAACGTAGATGAGGCACTTGCCGGGGATGGTGGTCACCTTGATGTTGCCCTTGGGAATTTTGGTGCCGAAGTCAAACTTGTTGCGCTTGTCGTTGCCGGGCCAGATGTTCACGCGCTGGTTCACCAGTTCGAAACCCTGGTCGATGACCACTAGGGTCTGGCGGCCAGACTGGACGGACTGGTTTTCAATGGGGCTCTTGCCCAGAAGTTCGCCGCCCAGGTAAACGTCGCTGTTAGGCGGGTTGGTAATGATAGTCACGGTGGCAGCCTTGCCACGAGGAGGTGGATCGTCGTCGGCGACGGCGGAGGTGAAAAGGAATGCGACCATCAAGGCCAGAATGTACAGTTTCTTCATGGATTACTCCTGTTTGTTTATATAAAGCTCGGTTTTCTTGATGAATATAAATTTTTTGTCCGCCGGAAAAACAGAAAAATGCCAAAAAAGCCCGAAAAGGCATAGCAAACAGCCCCAAAAGTCATTGAGAATTACAATCAAGCGGCAATTGTCGCGGCTTTCGGTTTACGCTTTTTTCTGAACTCCGAATTCCGAACTCCGAATTCTGAATTTTTTCTACATTCTCACCCATGAAAGCCCTCTACCAGAAAATCCGCGTCTTTGACGGGAAAAGTTACGGTCTGTACCGCTCCCTCGCCGACAAGGCCTGGGATTTTGGCGACTTTACGCTGGAGTTTCTGCACGTGCAGGGCGACCCCTTTGCGCCGGCATCGCGGATTCTGGTGACCGCCCCCTTGCAGACCCTCGGCTACGGCGGGGAGTGGAGCGGCTCCTTCGAGCGCCGCCTGGCCATTTCGGACTATTTGCTCCGCAGGCTCAGCAAGAACGTTGCAGAGCGCTTTCCCGAAAAGAACGCCGCCATCGAGATGGAAGTTCCCGGGCCGGAAATGCTGGTGCGGAACGCCCTCTGGGTGGATAACGGCATGCTCCGGGCAAGCCTCGCGGTGCGCCTCCCCGGCGAGGGCCGCAAGATCCAGGCGGAACTGGCGGCAGAAATCTTGACCATGACGCTCCCTGACCTGCTTTCGGCAAGCCTTTACTGCACTCCCGAAATCCTTGCGGGGGTTGAGGAAAGTTTCCGGGTGCTGGATGCCCGTCGCGCCATTCTGGAGGAACTGTCCGGGCGGGGCCTTGTGGCCTTTGTGCCCGACGGTGCGGTGCTTCCCAGGGAGTCGGGCCTTTCGGAAAAGCCCCTTTCGGGAGCGGTCCCTTTCAAGTCGCCCGAAGAACTGGCTGTGACCTTCGACATCGGCGGAAAGAGCATTCGCGGCATGGGAATCCCGAAGGGCGTGACGGTCATAACCGGCGGCGCCTACCACGGAAAGTCCACCCTCCTCGACGCCCTGGTCCGTTCCGTCTATCCACACGTTCCGGGTGACGGCCGCGAAGGAATCGCGGTGGAAGAATCCGCGTTCCGTGTGGGCGTCGAAGACGGACGCTACGTGCGGGAGACGGACATTTCCGCCATGGTGCGGGACTTGCCCGGCGGCGTTTCCACCAAGAATTTCTCTACCGAAAAAGCGTCGGGCTCTACCAGCGAGGCGGCAAACCTGCTGGAGGCCATGGAGATGGGCTCTAAGACCTTCCTCATCGACGAGGATTCGTCGGCGGTGAACTTCCTCATCCGCGACCGGCGCGTGCGGGCCCTGCTGGGCGACGACCGGGAGCCCCTGATTCCACTTACCGACCGTATCCGCACTTTCGTGGATATGGGCTTCAGTTTTATTCTGGTGGCCGGTGCCTGCGGAGATTTTTTGAGCCTTGCGGACAACATCGTGGTGATGGCGGAATACAAAGCCGAATGCGGGAATTCGAAGGCGCGTGAGCTTTTCGGCGCCTGCGATATGGGTACGCCGGTCGAGCCTTCTGGAGGTGGTGCGACAGGCGCCGTTACGCTCCCTGTTCCTCGGTCCTTCGCCGAATTCGTGAAGCCCCTCTTGCCGAAGGTGCGGCCAGCTTCTGCCGTGGAGCGCCAGGTAAAGGTCAAGCTGAACGGCGACAGCCTGCTTCAGGTGGGCCTGCTTACGGCCGACGTTTCCAGGTGCGGCCTTCTGGTGGACAAGTCCCAAAGGCTTGGCGCCGGATACCTGGCGCTGAACCTGTGCCAGAATCCAGAAGATTCCGGCCTGCGGGAAATTGCAGACAAACTATGCGAAAAGATCCGCAACGTAGGGTTCCGCAATCTGCCTCAGGGTATGAGCCGCCCCATGAGCCTGCCCCGTGCGGTAGATGTTGTGGCGGTGCTGCTCAGGATGCGGTGATTGTAATCTGCCTAATTATGTGTATCCATTGTTGAAAAAGGCAACGGTTGTTTGCAAAATGAGAGGCGCTCGGCTCACCCCCCTTGTTTTTTGCATTCGAGTTTGATATATTGTAAGCAGGACCCACTTGGGGGTGCCGCCCCGGCCTGGCCGGATTACCATATGGAAAAAAGCAAAAGAGGAACTATGGCTCGCGAAATTCGAGAGACCCCTATTTTGTTCGGTGAGGATGCTCGCCGGTTTTTAGCCCGTATGGAAGAGCGGCGCACCGAATCTCCGGAAGCTCGTGCCCGTCGTCTGCGGGATTATGAGTTCATGAAAAAGGCTTACGAACTTGGTATGCAAGAGAAGCGTGCCCGGGAAGCAGCCAACGGAGGTGTGGATCCATGTTTTCGACAGGTTTAAAAGCCTATCCTTTGAAATTTATTCGTTTAGACCCAACAAATGCTGTTAAAAACTTTGACTGCGGCGATAGAGATTTAAACGATTATATCCTAAACCATGCTGCAGCCTTTCAAAAGTATTTGATTGCCGTTACTTATGCATGCGTTAATGTGGATGATGCGAGTAAGGTTCTTGCCTATTGCAGCCTTGCAAACGACAAGGTGGCGGTAACAGATTTCAAGGACAAGACCGAATTCAATCGGTTCCGCAGACATCACGGTTTTCCAAATGCCAAGCGTTTGAAAAGTTACCCTGCGGTAAAACTTTGTCGTTTGGGAGTGGATACTTCCGCAAAGGGAAAACAAATCGGTACCAGGATTTTGAATTATATCAAATCCATGTACGCCATGGAAAACAAGGCCGGATGTCGATTTCTGACGGTGGATGCCTACCTAGGGGCGATCCCTTTCTACATCAAGAACGATTTCCAGTTCATGAATGCCGAAGACACGGACCCTCACACCCGCATGATGTACTTTGACCTGAAAGATATCGTGGACTAGGTTCTGCGATTTTTCTCTATTACGCCAGTTCCTTCGCCAGCTGTTTCAAGGCGGCCAGGGATTCGGCAGAAAGGGAACTCTTGACGGTAACCGTTGTTTCGCACAAGGTAACATTCTTGAGGGTGGACAGGATTTCGGTCATCTTTTTTGCGGCCATGGGGGCCCAGGTGCCGTTCTCCACGATTCCCACCTTGCGGTTGCTGTAGTTCTTTGCCTTCAGGTGGTTCAAGAAATCTTCCATCACGGGAAAAAGTCCCGCGTCGTAGGTGGGAGCCATCACTACCATGCGGTCGTAGCGGAAGGCGTCTTCGATGACTTCGGCCATGTCGCTCCGGGCAAGGTCGGAGACTACGACCTTCGGCACTCCGGCACCTTCAAGCTCCTTCGCGAGGACCTGTGCCGCCTTGGCGGTGTGTCCGTAGATGGAGGCGTAGGCGATAAGCACACCGGCGTCTTCGGGAGCGTAGCTGCTCCAGGTGTTGTACTTGCCTATATAGTATTCCAGATTCTCTGCAAGAACGGGTCCGTGGAGCGGGCAGATGGTCTTGACGCCCAGGGGCGCTACCTTCTTGAGCACGGCCTGCACTTGGTTTCCGTACTTGCCTACGATGTTGAAATAGTAACGTCTGGCTTCGCAGGCCCAGTCGTCGGGGTCGGCGTCGTAGATGCCGAACTTGCCGAAGGCGTCGGCAGAGAACAGCACCTTTTCGGTCTGCTCAAAGCTGAACACCACCTCGGGCCAGTGAACCATAGGAGCGCCGATGAACTGCAAGGTATGCTTGCCCAGAGCAAGGGTGTCGCCTTCTTTTACCGTGAGCTTTTTTACGTCGGCGGGGAGTTCCATGAATTGCGGGAGCAGTGCAAACGCCTTGGCGCTTGCTACAAGAGTCGTTTCGGGGTAGAGCGCCACGAACTGGGCGATTCCGCCGGCGTGGTCCGGTTCCAGGTGGTGGATAATCAGGTAGTCGGGTTTGCGCCCCGCAAGGGCCGCCTGCAAGCCCGCCATCCATTCCGTAACCTTGCGGCTATCTACCGTGTCGGTCACCGCAATCTTTTCGTCGTCAATTACAAAGGAGTTGTAGGCCATGCCCGCAGGCACCACGTACTGTCCTTCGAAAAGGTCGATGTCCGTGTCGTCTACGCCGATATACTTGATGGAATCGCTAAAGTCTTTCATGTAAACCTCTTTATTGCCAAATATAAAATGCCGTGAATGTCTCGTAGGCCCTATTAGTAGAAGTTCATATTGAACCAGCCCTTGGTGCCGTCTTCGGATATTGCTATGCCGCAGGCCACCTTGGTATAAGACGCCTTCCGCATGTTCAGGTAATGCCCGATGTCGGGATAGTCCTCTTTCTTGTCGGGGTCACGCTGTCCGCTGGTGACCAGGGCCTTTTCGTCTTCCCACATCATCTTGATGTAGTATTGGACTGCGCCTGTGGCATTCGTTCTCCAGGAGGTGGAAAAATTCGGTCCGGAATTTTGCGCCCATTCATCGCAGTCCCCAAAGTGGCCGTGGGCTTTGTTGTCTGCCATGTCGGCTGCGGCCTGGTTGATGGCGCAGAGTTGCTTTTCGTCGTCGGCAAGTTCCAGGGGGGCAACTCCTTCGGTGGCTCGGTATTCGTTGGCAAGTCTCAGGCATTCGTCCCGCCAGCCTTCGTCAATGAACGGCTGTGTCAATTCGTAATCCAGAAGCGGAGTCAAGGTGGATGCTGTAGAAGATGGAGTTGTCGTTCCGGCTGATTCGGGTGTTGTCCCGGAAGATTCAGATGTCGGTGTATCAGAAGATTCCGTAGAAGTCGGTTCCGTAGACTCGGTTGACTCAGGTGCGGCCGTCTCCGAAGATTCCGGCAAGACGAAGGAGGATGACGAATAATCTTCGTTGCCGTCGTTTCCCGGATCTGACTGATTCTCTCCGGTTTCAGTCTGGACCTGCGCCTGCCCTGCATCTGCAGGGCTGCTGGCGGAACTGTCGCAAGCAGCCAAGGCAAACGCAGCAAAGGCGATTGCAAAATAACCCAATCCCTTTTTCATCTTTTCCTCTGTATGTTGAGAAATACCTAGTGAGAATTAGTAGAAGTTGACGTTGAACCAGCCAGTAGTTCCGTCTTCGGACACCGCTATACCGCAGGCCACCTTGGTGTAGTCACCCCGCATGTTCTTGTAGTGTCCGATGTAGGGGTAGTCTTCGTCCTTGTCCAGGTCCCGCTCCCCACTTTCTACCAGTTTCTTTTCTCCCCACATCATGTCCAGATAGTACTTGGCCACGTCGGCAGCCTTGCGACCGTTTGCCATGGAGGCGTTGGGACCGGAATTCTGCGCCCATTCGCCGCAATCACCAAAGTGACCATGGGCCTTGTTGGACTTGAGGTCCGCGGCAGCCTGCTCGTCGGCGCATTTCTGTTTTTCTTCGTCGGCAAGGGCGACGGGTTCAAGATTTTCGGTGGCGCGGTACTCGTTGATAATCTCCAGGCACTGTTCGCGCCAGCCTGCTTCGTCCATGCCGGCGGTGACAGGCGTGCCGGAGCTGGAATCATCGGAACAGCCCGTGAATAGGGCAGCAGCACAGAAGGCAGAGGTGATACCGATTTTGCAGAACATGTTCATAAACACTCCCTTGAAATATTTAACATCAATGTAAATAAAAAAATGGTTCATGTGTGATTCTAGAAAAAAACGGACTTGACACCCAAGTCCTAATGAGTATATTTTGCCATAATCATGGCCGCAAAAGAAATAACAGTCGATGCCGCTCTCGAAAAAGGCGAAGAACTGACCGCCTTCGTGGAGTCCATGCTGGAGCCATACGACCCCTCGCCCAAGGCGACTGTCCAGGTGGACGTGGCCATCGACGAGGTGTTCAGCAACATCGTCATGTATTCCGGAGCCAAGACCGTAACGGTGGTCGCCAACCTGGATGAGCCTACATCCGTGTTCTCGCTTACCTTTATAGACAAAGGAAACCCCTACAATCCCCTGGAAAAAGAGGATCCGGACGTTTCCCTGCCTGTGGAGGAACGGGAAATTGGGGGCCTGGGCATCTTTTTGGTGAAGAAAACCATGGATGACGTGCACTACGAACGCAAGGCCGACCAAAATTATTTTACTATTTACAAGAAAATTAAGTAGAGGTACAAGATGAAAATCGAACAGACTCGTGACAATTCCACATTGACCCTGGCTTTGGAAGGTCGTCTGGATACCATTACCGCTCCCGAGCTGGAGCAGGTCGTCAATGCGAACCTGGAAGGGCTCACTGCCTTGATTTTTGACTTTGCCAAGCTGGAATACGTGTCCTCTGCCGGACTCCGCGTGCTGCTCAGTGCCCAGAAGAAGATGAACAAGCAGGGCAAGATGGAAGTCAAGAATGTTTGCGCCGAAATCATGGAAGTCCTGGACATCACAGGTTTCAGCGATATCTTGACGATCGTCTAGAAAATCTTTGCCGCCAGTTCAGGTGCGAACTTGGACAGGTAACCCTGGGCAAGCAGAATCGTTATCAGGGCGGGCAATATCCACTTGAAATAAATCTTGATGAGTGTGTGGCGAGGGAGTTTCAATCCCTCGCCTGCGTTCATTTCGTCAAAGAACTTTTCTTGTCCCCAACCGTAACGGCTGCTGCAGAACACCACCATGAAAATGGCGCCTGCAGGTAGCATGGTGTTGCTCACGATAAAGTCTTCCAGGTCCAGCACGCAGCTGCCGGGGCCAAAGGGCTCGAATCCCGAAAGCACGTTGAACCCGAGGGCGCAGGGGAGCGACATCAGGAACACCGCAACCATGTTCCAGTAGGCCACCTTCCGGCGCTTGAAGCCCTTCAGGTCCATCCAGAAGGCCACGATGTTTTCAAACACGGCAATAAGTGTGGAGAGTGCCGCGAAGGACATGAACAGGAAGAACGCCGCCCCGCAGAACCGTCCCGCGGGCATCATGGCGAACACGTTGGACAAAGTAACGAAGATAAGCCCGGGTCCTTGCGCCGGAGACTGCCCGAAGGCAAAGCACGAGGGGATAATGATAAGGCCCGCCACCAGGGCCACGACGGTATCCAGCGCGCAGATGCTGGCGGCCTCCTTGGTCAGGGAATGCTGCCGCTTGATGTAACTGCCAAAAATCATCATGCTGCCGATGCCGATACTCAGGGTAAAGAAGGCATGGGCAAATGCGGCGAAGATGGCATCTCCCACGCCCTTGCCGGACTGGGTCAGACGTTCCAGGGAAGGCAACAGGTAGAATTCAATGCCCTTGCCGGCACCCGGCAGCGTCACCGCACGAATGGCAAGCAGGATCATGATGACAAACAGCGCAATCATCATCTTCTTGGTAATGCGTTCCACGCCCTTCTGGAGCCCGAGGGACACGATGCCGAGACCCATGACGATAGCGACGGTCATCCAGAAAATCAGGAGGGGCGGGTTCGAAAGCATCTCGCCGAAACCGCTTGCAATCTGGTCGGGCGTTCCCTTCAGGAATTCGCCGTCGGTGAGCATCTTGTAGAAATAGAAGAACATCCAGCCTGTGACTACGGAGTAGAACGCCATCAAGATGTAGTTGGAGGCAATCAGCGGGAACTTTGCCCAGTGCCACTTGGTGCCTTGCTTTTCGAGACGGTCAAAGGCCATGCCGACGCCGCTTTTTCCGCCACGGCCAATGGCCAGTTCTGCCATGAGCACCGGGAGCCCGAGAAACAGCAGGAACCCGAGATAGGGCAGCACAAAGGCCGCGCCGCCGTATTGCCCTGCAATATAGGGGAAACGCCACACGTTGCCAAGGCCAATGGCACAGCCTGCGGCAATCAGCAAAAATCCAAGTCTTGTCTTAAAAGTCTCGCGTTCTCTTTTGTGTTCCATAAATCTAATGATAATAAAAAACGCGCGTGAATTATATATTTATACCTATGCCCCACTTCGTTTACATGCTCCGCTGTGCCGGAAACCGAATTTATACGGGTTACGCCGTGGATGTGGCCACCCGTTTCGAGGAGCACCGCACAGGGCGTGGGGCCAAGTTCACCAAGGCTTTTCCGCCCGAAAAAATCCTCCGCCAGTTCGAGCTCCCGAACAAGGAATACGCCCTGCGCATGGAAGCCCGCATCAAGAAACTTACGGCGACCCAAAAAGAACGGCTGGCAAATGGCGACGAAGTGCTGACGCAATCCTTGCTAGATAGCCTCGCCGAGACGCTCCCGCCCAAAAAACGAAAACGGCGCCCGCGTCGCAGAGTGTCCCTAATAAAGTGAAATTCGTATATAATACAAAGTGTATCATATAATTCGCTTTGTTTAAAGTCATTTCTAAAAAACAGCAAAAAATCGTTCTTTTTGCATTATTAAGGATTTATTTTTAATGATGATGAAGTCTATCCTGCAATACAAGGATTACCGCAAGTATATCCGTGACTATTACACCTGGGAAAAGAAGCACTCTTCTTTTTCGTGGAGGGAATTTTCTAGGCGTGCAAAATTCACGTCTCCGAACTTTTTGAAACTGGTTTCCGAGGGTAAATCTAAACTGAGCACCCCTTCTGCCGAGCGGGTGGCAGATGCTATGGACCTGGCGGGTTTTGAGAAGTCTTTTTTTCAAAATTTGGTAATCTACAACCAATCCAAGGACACTAAAAAAGGTAAAGTCGCCCATGAAAAATTACAGGTAATCGCCAAGGAAAACGCAGTCCGCAAAATGGGTGTCGGGTACCAGAATTTCTACTCAACCTGGCTCCATGCGGTGGTTCGCGAACTGGCCTGTGCTACAGAGAAACCTAGTGTCGAATCCATCGCAAAACGTTGTCGTCTTGTGGTATCCCCAGCAGAAGTAGCGGACTCCATCGGATACCTTTTAAGGTTAGGACTCTTGAAAAGTAATGGTCGTGGCGGCTACCGTCAGACAGAAAAAATAGTAGAAGGAGACGAACAGGGAATTCCCGCGGCCTTGCGAGCCATGAACAGCCAAATGGCAAGGTTTGCAGAACAGGCTTTAGATGACGTTCCCCCAGAGTGGCGCGAAATCACGGGTATCACTATGGGGCTTTCCCAACAGTCTTATACCAAGGTCCTAGGGGCATTGGACTCTTGCCGCAAAAAAATTCTGGATATCGTGGTCAAAGAAGAAAATGTGGATCGGGTTTACAGACTGAACCTGCAGATGTTTCCCATGACCACCATTGAATCGGACAAGGTGAATGATGATAATACCTAGCACAATTTTGATATTATTCGCATTTTCTCTTCTTGCTTGTTCTAGCGACAACGATAAACTCGGTGGTGGTGCGGTGGAAGGCAACACCGTTGAGGCCGAATACAAAGTCGAACCCGTGCAGATAGATTCCGAAAAGGTTGTCGTGGGTGAATCTGCAATAGATTCTCATCCGAAAGAATTTGATAATTGCGAATGGTACAGCATACTCCTGAATTCTCCAAGGGAGACTTATTTTGAGTTTTTTGACGACATTGATGCATCGGAGTCGTGCCTGGTCAATCTTTACCCCGAACAGAACAGCGTTGATTATTGGGGACTCATGGATTCGGACGTATCTATTGATGGTGTGGAATGGAAAGACACCCACGAAGTTATCTACATCGTGCCTACCGACCAGGGAGTGGCCATCAACGAGAAGGTTTACAACTTCTATGTGTTTTATCCTCCGTTTCTATGTGAAAAACTAATGGAGCCCTATAGGGAGTCGTGCCAGGAACGGGGAGGCGTATTCCAAACACCTCCAGGTGGATGTGAATGCGGAGTCAGGTTCACTTGTACTATCGAACTGCCTTTTTTGACCAAGCCTGTCCGTGAAACGCTAGAAGACGTAGCGGAGCAGCTAAAGAATTCCTGCATGGAAGAGGTGCAGGCCTACACAAGAAATTAACAACAAGGAGTAGTTATGAATATTAACAAAATCATCCTTTCTGCGGCTTCTGTCGCGGCTATGACACTTGTCGCTTGCGGTAGCGACAGTTCCAACTCGGCACCATCGGCAACCCTTCCCGAAAATGGCAGGGTCAAGACCGGCATAGAGGTCAACAACTATCTATGCTCGACTACGGAAAACCAGTGCGAGAAAATTTTCGTTGAAGATATAAATGTCACCATGCAGTGCGGGTCGATGGGTACATGGGCTGCTATGCTCTTGGACGAACCCGTCGAAGGTTGTAGCGGCAGTGGGTCCGGCAACTCACCGAGCGGTGCCTCTGGAACGCCCGGCAATGGGCTGAAGGTTGCTTCTTGCTTCTTCGTTCAAGATGGCGAATGCGAAGAAGTGCAAACCACGGATTTGGCTGTTATAGATTCTGTCAAGACTTTTTGCAACAATACTCCGGGCGCAACCTACAAGGAGGCTTCTTGTGACCCGAATGCCGTACTCAAGTGCGATTTTGAGCAATCCATGAAAAAGATGAGCCTGTATTTTTACACGCTGCCCTTTGAAGGCATGACCTGCGCAGATGTTGATTATGACACTGACTCGGGTGATAACTCCGGAATCAATGAGGCATGCGCAAGTATCGAAGAGGAAGTTATCAGCTCTGGATGCCTTGAAGAATTTTTGAACCCGTCTGCACGGTGTCAACCGGTAGTCGCAAGATTGGATGATTGCTACAGTGCAAACGAGGATTACTAACTAAGGCTACACCTCTATGGACATGCCCGTGAACATCTGGCAGGCACGTTCGCCAAGAACCTCGTGCAATATTTCAAAGGCGCGGTTGCCAGTGCAGTGGCCCGTGTAGATTTTTTGCACGTCCAGTTCCAGCAGGCGCTTTGCAAAGGCATAGACGGCCTCGTCCTTGTAGCGGTAAAGGTGGAACCCGCCAAGGATTCCGTAAATCTTTTTGCCCGGAAAGGTCGCTTCCACTTCTTTCACGATGTTGTCTGCGCCGGCGTGACTGCAGCTGTTCATCACGAACAGTCCCTCGGGAGTGTCAAAAACCAGACTCTGCTCGTGGTCGAAACTGTCATAGCGGTAACGGCCGTTTTCCTTGACAGAAAGACCTGCTGCCTGGGCGATACCGGCACGGGTCTCCGGACTCACGACGCTGTCTTTGTGGGGGAGCAGGTAAACATTTGGGGCAATCTGGTCATCGCCTTCGACAAAGCGGATACGGTCGGCAAAACGTTTCAGGTAGCCCCTGCGGATACCGATGTATTCGTGGTAGGCAAAAGGTCCGAAAAGCTTGTGGGTATGGTAGCAGTTTTCGGAAGCGCCTTGCCTCAAAAAACAGGAGGCCTTTTCGTTGATGCGGAAAAATTCCGCAAGGCCGTTGGCGTGGTCGTAGTGGGCGTGGCTAAGGATTGCAGAGTCCACCTTCGAAAGGTCTATACCCATGGCGGCGGCGTTGCTAGCGAACCGGCGTGAAGCCCCGGTGTCCAACAAGTAACGGTTGCCCTTGAACTCGATATAGACGGATAGTCCCCACTCTCCGCAGAGGGGCGTGCAATTGTTGCCGGGTGCGCAACCGTTGCCTGGCACGTAGTAGTTGGTCGCAAAAACCGTGCCACCAGCGATGTTATCTACCAGAATCTTGACAAGCATCTTGCGCCCTACCGGTTCCAGCCGGAATGCCCTTCACCGTAATACAGCGCGGCGTCTTCGGGGCCAAAATCATCGGCTATGGTATCGCGCGGAGAGAGCCACCCGCGCATCTTGCGGATACGGTCGCGACGTTCCGCGGCAAGTTTTTCCATACGGTCATTGCATTTTTCGTCGAGTGAATCGGACATAATTATCCGCAGACTTTCTTCACAAACTTTCGGCAGAATGCCTCAAAGGCGCCCCTACCGCCCAGCATTCTTTTTCATCATCTCGCGACGCTGTTCTTCGGCAAAGAGGCGGGCCATTTCGATACGGTTGATTTCCTGCTCTTTCTTCTTGGTCTCTTCCTTGCAGTTCACGCACTTGGTGGCGGTGGGCACTGCCATGAGACGGGCCTTGGGAATCAACTGCTGGCACACCTTGCACACGCCGAAGGTGCCCTTCTTGATACGCTGGAGCGCCTCTTCCAGATAAACCAGGTACTTGCCTTCGCGGGCCGCCAGGGAGAACGTAGTCTCGAGAGCGTTGTAGTCGGTAGCGGAATCGGCACTGTCGGAATCCCCGCCGTCGCCGGACTGGTGCTTTTGGCCCTGGAATGCATTGGACTTTTCGGTCTCGCTCTGGGCGGTCACCAGCTGGCGCCGTTTTTCCAGAAGCATCTCCTCAAAAAACTTGAGGTCTGCAGCACTCATCTTTGCAGGTTTCTTTTCGGCCATAGTTCGCTCCTTTCTTGGGGTTCCCTTCTTAATCTTTTTCGTGTTAAACTAAATTATTTTTTTCAAAAGAGGACACAATTTTAGAAAATATCCATATTTAATCTAAGGCCCTGTTTCTTGACGTCTGCGATTAGGCCGTCAATATCGGTACCTATGCGGTCCAGTTCCTTAATTATGTCGCCTTTTTTAGACAAAATCAGCCCCACGGTGTTGTCGTCCTGGGAGATTTTCGCCTGGATGGTTTCAAGTTCCGTTTTAAGCCCGCGGACCTGGGTCAGGAGGGTATCTACATGAGTCACAAGGTTTTCCACTTTCTGGACGGTGCCCTCGGCCCTTTCGGGAACATTCCCCAGGCTGGATTTCGCCTTGTCCAGAGTGCCTTCGGCCTTTGAAAGCAGGTCCTTGGCCTCGCCCACCCATTCCTGGACCGATTCCTGCGATGTCCCAACCAGGTCATCTGCCTTCTTGAGCACGCGGTCAAGACGCTTGCCCGCCGTACCCTTGGTCACGGAGTCCTTCAGGGCGCCAATCTGGGTGGCGATGGAGTCCAGTTCCGAGAGGATAAAGGCAATGTTTCGGCCTATGGCGTTGGCGCCCTCTTCGTAGTAGCCGTGCACCGTATCGCCGTCGGCAACCAGGTCCTTTGAATCTCCGGTCAACACGCTGAGTTCCCGCTCGCCCATAAGCCCCGCCGTTTTCAGGCGGAACTCGGAGTTTTTCGGAATCTTGGTATCGGCAAGCACGCGGGCTGTCACGTAAACCGCTTCGTCTGTCAGTTGCACCTTCTCGATTTCGCCCTTGGTGATTCCGCGAACTTCTACGCGGTTGCCCGGAGAAAGAGTTCCGACGCTTTCGTAGCGCACCACAAAACTGTAGCGGTCATGGTGGGGGCTTGCCGGATGGAACAGGTACAGGGCCATACCGCACCCGACCACGATAATCGAGAAGACGACAAAGGGGAATAAATTGGAACGGAATTTTCGACGGAAGCTATTCATAGGGGGACCAGTTCTCCGGCTCCATTTCCAAGAGGTCGTCGGTGTATTCGCCCTTCGCCTTGGCCTTGATTTTCTGCATCAGGTTTTCGTTGAAATCCCGGGCCACGTTCTGACCATTCATTTTCATGAGGGCGTTCATGGCAATCACTTCGCAAATCACCGTCAGGTTCTTGCCCGGCGACACGGGAATCACAATCTTCGGGATAGAAACGCCCATAACGACTTCGTCCAGCTCGTTCAGCCCCGTGCGCTCGTAAGAAACGTTCTGACTCCAGGGCTGGAGTTCCACGATGACTTCAATCTTTTTCACCTTGCGGATAGCGTGGATACCGAACATGGAGCGGATATCCAAAAGGCCCACCCCGCGGATTTCCATGTGGTGGCGGATCAGGGGGTCGGGGCGTCCGATAATCACGTTGCCCACGTGGCTTACATGAACCACGTCGTCGGCCACCATGCGGTGTCCGCTTTCTACCAGGTCCAGCACGCATTCGGACTTGCCCACATTGCTGTCGCCCACAAAGAGCATGCCTATACCATAGACATCCACGAGACTCCCGTGGATAATGGCGTGAGGCGCAAAGAATTCCTCGAGAATTCTCTGGGCAATCTTGTTGAACTCGTAGGTGTGGAGCGTCGTAGAGAACAGCGGGATATGCAGCTTGCTGCACATGGCCCGAAGTTCCGGGTGGGGCATCTGGGCATGGGTCACTACCCACATGGGCGCCTTGAAAACAGAAAGGCTTTCAAAAACCTTCACGCGGCCCGCGGTGCCCAAGGATTCCAGGTAGTTCCACTCCGTATGGCCCACCACCTGGATTTGCTCCGAACTATAAACTTTGGTATAACCCGCCATGGCAAGGCCAGGGCGGTGGATACCGCTTTCGGCAATGTTTGTGTTCAGGTCCTCTTCCGGAGAGTGGAGGGCCAACTGCAAATCCTTGCCGTAGCGACAGAAAAAGTCTCGCACCGAGAGTTTTTCCCGGTGCAAAACCTTGATGTCTTTCAGTCTGGATTCAGCCATTAGGACAAATCAGAGAGGGGCTGGGCACGATGATCGTTCTGCTTTTCGTTGGCCTTTTTCAGCTGGGTCTTGACTCTTTCCAGGGCCACGTCCACAGCCTTGCCCATGTTCTCTTCGTCGGCAGAAGCCACCACCACGGAGCCCGTGATGTTCACCGAGATTTCGCAATGGCGCTGGTGCTCCACTTCGTGATCCAAAATGACGGAGGCTCCCGTGATGTTCGGGTAGAACTTTGCCAGTTTGTCCATTTCTTCTTGAATCCTATCCTGGAGACCGGCAGATGCATTAAAATGACGGGCAGAAAATTGAATATCCATTGTAAACCTCCGTATGTTGAGATGGCACATTTCGATGTTCTAGCATCGCATCTAGAGTATATACATCTTTTTTTATAAAAAAAGCAAATATAATATGTTTTTTTCGAAAAATAATTCGCCCAATTTGAAATAATGAGGGGAAATTTTGGGGAATTTCGGAATAATTGCAGGATATTTGCGCTTATTTGTAAGCAAAAGTTTACATAGAAGCGAGCCTAAAGCGCCTTGCGGAGCCTGGCAGGGAGGATTTTCAGTTCCTCTTCCCGATACTTGGCCACCGTGCGGCGGGCCACCTTGATGCCCTGCTTGTCCAGGGCATCTGCGATGGCCTGGTCCGAAAGGGGCTTTTTCTTGTCTTCTTCATCTACCAGTTTCTTGATAGCTTCAAGAATCTGGGCCGAACCGATTACTTCATCGTTTGCGGCACTCCCCTGCTTGATGCCGGTAGTAAAGAACTGCTTGAGCTCAAAGATGCCGTATGGCGTATCCACGTACTTTCCGTTGGTCACGCGGCTGATGGTGCTCAGGTCGCGGCCAACCTCGTCGGCAATGTCCTGCAAAATCATGGGCTTCAAGAAGGCAGGCCCCTGACGGAAGAAAGCCTCCTGATGCTTGACGATGGCCATCATCACGTTTTCCATAGTAGAGAAACGGTTGTCCACCGCCTTGATGAATTCCTTTGCCTTGGAGAGGTTGTTCTGGATATATTCCCTGTCGTTCTTGCTCAGGTGCTTGTCGTTTAAAAGGGAAGCGTAAGTCTGGTTCAGGTGCAGGCGTTTCTGGACACGTCGCCGGTAGCATTCCACCTCGAACCTGCCCTTCTTTTCTACCACCTTCATGTCGGCCACCTTGACCTGGTTCGGCGCGCTGGACATCTGCTGGCCCGGGTGGGGTGCAAGCCTAGAAAGACTGCTCACCGCCTGTTGCACCTCTTCGGTAGAGACGCCCAGGTCTTTTGCAATCTTGGCGTAACGAAGCGCCATCAGGTCGTCGAAACGCTCTTTCAAAATCTGGAGCGAAAGGGCCGGAAAATTTTCCAGGGATTCCGCCTGGATGATAAAACATTCCTGAAGGTTCCTGGCGCCGATTCCCCTGGGCCTAAAACTCCGGAGCACATGGAAGGCCTCTACCACCGGGAGACTCGCCTCTTCGAGGGGGATTTCGTTGCGGATCACCTTCTCGATTTCGATGATGAAAGGATCGTTGTCGGACATGACCTTTGCCATGGCCATCTCGTCGGCACTTTGCAGAAAACCGTTTTCGTCCAGGGAGTCAATCAGGTATTCCACCAGGCTGCGGAAACGAACTTCTGGGCACCCCGCCTTTGCAAGCTGTGCCATAAGTTCTCGAGTTCCGTTCCAGTCCCTAAGCTGTAACAGCAGGCGGTCCTGGAGGCTTGCCTCCCTGTCTTTTTGCGGGCGATCCCAGGCGTCGTCGGGGTCCTTCTGCTGGTTGACGGAATCCCTGTAAAGCGTATCCGTATGGTCGGTGCCGTCTTCGAGATACTGGGCCCAGTTCAGCTCCGAAGGAGTAGAGCCGTCCAAAAGACCGTGGTCCACATCGGCGCTGTCTTCGAGAGTGCCCCGTTCAAAATCCAAAGAAGAAACACCGCTATCGTCGGAATTGCGGGACGCGTCTTCGGTATCGAAATCGGCCTCCGAATCCCGGGAGGTTTCTGCCGGAGAATCCAGGGATTCTCCCAAGGGTTCGTCGTCAAATTCCAGCATGGGGTTCGCCTCTACCTCAGCCTTGATAGCGGTTTCCAGCTCCAGGGAATTCTTTTGCAGGATAGCAATAGACTGAAGCATCTGGGGCGAGATATTCTGCTCCAGCCGTTGGCTCTGGCCTAAATGCATTCCTACATCCATAAACGTTCCTAGTCCAGTCTAAAGCTATCGCCAAGGTAGATGCGCCTGGCCTCGGGGTCGTTGGCCAGGTATTCCGCCGTACCTTCGGTAAGCACCTGGCTCTTGTACATGATATAGGCCCGGTCCGTAATGGAGAGGGTTTCGCGCACGTTGTGGTCGGTAATGAGCACGCCCATGCCCTTCTCTTTCAGTTCCGAAATGATGGACTGGATGTCGGCCACGGCGATAGGGTCGATACCGGCAAAAGGTTCGTCCAACAACAGGAACGACGGATCGCTGGCAAGAGCGCGGGCGATTTCTAGACGGCGTCGTTCACCGCCGGAGCAGCTATAAGACTTTGTCTTGCGGATATGGGTAATCTTGAATTCTTCCAGAAGTTCTTCCAGACGTCTCTTGCGCTGGGCACGTTTCATGTCCTGGGTTTCCAAGATGGCCATGATGTTGTCTTCTACGGAGAGCTTGCGGAAAATGGAAGCTTCTTGCGGCAGGTAGCCGACACCAAGCCTTGCCCGCTTGTACATGGGCTTGTCCGTCATCTCGATGTCATCCAGAAAGATATGGCCCGAATCCGGACGGACCATGCCCACGATCATATAGAAAGACGTGGTCTTGCCGGCGCCGTTTGGTCCCAAGAGCCCAACCACCTCGCCCTGAGAGACGCTGATGGAAACATCGCTCACCACCTGGCGGCCACCGTAAACCTTGCGCAACTTGTCCGTGCGAATCGTGCTCACTACCGTTCTCATTTTGCGTTCTCCTTTTTCGGGGCTGGTCGAGGTTGTGATTCCTTGGATTTCATGGCCTTGCGGAATAGTTCTCCCCTCTTGGAATTTTCATGCATCAACCTATCCTGGACACTGCCTTCGGGCTTGGTCTCTACGCTGGTGGCCTTGGGAGCCGAAACCTTGGAACTGTCCGAAGGCTGTGCCAAAACAGATTTCGTAGAATCGGTTTTGGAGGAATCGGCATCCAACAGTTTCTTCTTGTTCCGCTGTTCCTTTTCCATGTCGATATACCTTCCGCTGGCCATGGTCCCGCCGCCCAAAAGCCGTAACGACTTGACGGCGTTTTTCTGTGCATCGAAAAGGATATTGATGGTATCTCCGGCGGCTTCGTTCTTACCTGCGACGGTGCGGTCTTTCTTGACGTAGAAATAGGTACTCTGGGCCTTGCCGGACACAACCGCATGGTCCATCTTTCCCTCGTTAAAGTACATATCTAGCCTGTTTCCGTCCATCTGGTTCTGGTAATCAGGAAGGTCCGTCTCGTAAAAGAACCCCCGTGCATTCAAATTTACATACAGGCGTTCAATCTTGTTGTCCTTGAAGGCGGCATAGAGGGTGTCACCGAAGGCTTCCGTCACGCTTCCGGGGGCATTTTTTTTGGCGTCCTCTTGCTGGATACCGTGGGCGTTCCGAATGACCAAGGCCGAACGCAGGGACTTGCCCGTAGAATCCAGGGTAAGGTAGATGGAATCCCCCGTCAGGTGGTAATTCTTCATGTCGAATGTGGGACTGCCCTTCATGGAAAGCCAGTTGTCCTTGCGGTTGAAATAACCTGTATCGCAGGTGACCACCATGTCGTCCTGGGTGACTTTCACCTTCTGGTAGGCTTCAGCAAAAGATTCTCCCTTGTTGTAGATAATGGTCTTGGCTTCAATCAGGACCGTATCGATTTTCCCGTCCTTCTTTTTTTCGAACTCATAGAGTTTCGGCTTTTCGGGCATGGTGAGAATTTCTTTTTCCCGGTCGTAAACCAGATAATCCCCTGTAAACATGTAGGTCTTTGCCGAATCGGCGGCCACAACGTTTCCACGAGCTGAAGCGATACCCTTTTTCTTGTTGTAAATGCCGGTTTGCGCCTTGATGTAGCCGGACGGGTGTGCCGCCAAGAAACCTCCCTCGCACTGGAGGATTTCGGCATCCTTGTTCCAGGTGGCCTTTTCGGTCTTGAAATCCAGGGAGTCGTGAACAAAATGGACCTTGCCCTGCAGCAGCAGGTTCCCGCGGGTACGGGCCACCTCCAAATTGTCCGCATGTTTCATGATAAGGGGAGACGTCTGCGAAAAGGCACAACCGAATGCAACCAGAAACAGGAACAGTACTTTTTTCGGAAGGACACTCATTCCTTGCGTTCCTCTGCCTGTTGCGGTACAGCTGCCGCAGAATCCCGTTTCTCGATTTCTTCAGCCTTGGCCTTGTCCTCTTCCTTGATTCGGTTGGCAGCATCCTGGAAAATACCCGTGATGTTGGAAAGGATTTTCCAGTGGTCCATCTTGGCGTCGCTTTCAAATCCCTTGCCCTGCAGCACATCGCCATCTTCGGAGACCACACGTACACAGCTTTCGGTCTTGACCAAGTTGTCCTTCTTGTTCCAGAGCAGGGAATCCGCACGGACAGAAGCACCCTTGGGCGTAAGGGCGTACACATGGCCGTAGGCATAGACGTAGGTGAACTTCATGTCAAGCCGGCCGGAATCCGCCCGCAAGAATGCGGAACGTTCCCCCAGGGAATCGTAGATGTCCACCAGCACAGGCCGCACGAAAACTTCTTCGGTATTGGACCACCGCTCCAGATAGGCCGTCTTGAGTTTCCAGCTCAGCACGCCCTTGTCGTAACTGTCCATGAGGGTGGTGTCGGTAAAAAGCATCTGGGGCCTATCTACATGGATCCAAGGCTTTTCTTCTTCGATTTCGGCACAACCCAGCAAGACCGCGCCCAAGGCAAGAACGCGACACCACCTGGTGATGCTTGGCAAAAGTCGTGCCACCGGCTACCCTTAGCCCGCTTCGAACATGTCGATGCGCTTCTTGTGCTTGCCGCCCATGAATTCCGTTTCCAGGAACTTGGTGGCGAACACCTCACACTGGGCGTAAGCGATAATGCGGGCTCCCATGCAAAGCACGTTGGCATCGTTGTGGAGTCGAGTGAATTCGCAAGAGGTAAGGTCGCCCACCACGGCAGCGCGGATACCCTTGTGCTTGTTTGCCGCCATGCTCATGCCGATACCCGTACCGCAAATGAGGATTCCGCAATCTGCCTCTTTGCCCGTAATCTTGTTGCAGACCCTGTCGGCAAAAATCGGGTAGTCACAGGATTCCGTAGAATCGGTTCCCATGTCAAGGACCTTGTAGCCCTTGCCTTCCAGGAACTTGACGAGTTTTTCCTTGTATTCGAATGCGGCGTGATCACAGCCGATAGCGATGGTCTTGAACATAGTTGTCTCCGGAATTAGGAATTGAAAAGATCCTCTTCACTGAACTTCATCAGGGACTTACACAGGGGAATGTCTTCTTTCCTGGTAATCTTGATGTTGTTCGTGAAGCCCTTTGAAAAGTAGATGCGCTTGCCGTAATAGATGGCGACAAGGTCCGCATAGATGAAATCATGCTTGTCGTCTTTTTCCGCCTGCTCATACAGCTCACGGATAAACTTGTAGTTGTATGCCTGCGGGGTCTGCACGCGCATAATGGAACTGCGGTCCAGTTCCTTGTCACCGCTCTTGCCGTCATCTGTGAAAAGAACCGTCTCGTGACAAGGGATGGCAAGAGAGGCATTGCCCTTTTCGTGAGAAACACGCAACATCTCGTTGATGGCCGCCTGAGGGAGAATAGGGCGAGCCGCATCGTGGATGATGACCTGATCACCATCTTCAAGCTTGTCTTTCAAGAAGAAAATGCCATTCCTTGTAGAATCATGAGAGGTGTCACCGCCGGCAACGACCCACTTGACCTTGGTAATCTTGTATTCGTCCAAGATTTCCTTCAGATGCTCGATCCAGTCTTCTACGCATACGACAACAATGCCGTCTATGTTTTCGTTCCTCTGAAAATTTTCAAGGGTATACACAATGACAGGCTTGTCATTCAACGACAGAAACTGCTTGGGCATAGCCCCGCCCATACGCTTACCGACACCGCCGGCCAGAATAATGGCAATGTGCTTCACGGCAACCCTCCTAAGCTACATCAATTTGGACAAGTTCCTTCATGAACATTTCCATGTATTTCTTGTCCCAGATAGTGACACGTAAAAATCCTGCAGAATCGCCCTTACCACAGAAAATCAAGATTCCGCGGTTCTTGAGCTCGTCGGTGATATACTCGGCAGTTTTAAACTTCGGGGTAATGCAGATAAAGCAGCCTTCCGTCGGGATATAGGAATAGCCCGTCTTGTCTAGGGCTTCAAGGAGGCATTTCTTACCGGCCTCAAACTTTTCGGTAAGTTCCTTTACAACGCGATCATAATTCGCCACCATCTCTTCGGCGACAGCAAGTGCAACCGCGTTTACCGTGTAGTGCGGCTTGTAGTTGCGAATGTACTGGACATTTTCGGCATTCGAAATCACCACACCGATACGAAGCCCCGGCATAGAAAGCATCTTCGAGAAGGTGCGGAGAATGACCAGATTGTCATATTCCTTCAAGAGCGGAAGAGCCGTCTCCTTGTGGAACAGGTAGTAAGCCTCGTCAACAATAACAAGGGCGTTGTTCGCCTTGGCCTTGTCAAGAACCTTGCGGATCTCCTCAAGCGTATAGGCGTTGCCAATGGGCATATTCGGGTTTACCAGCGAAACAAGTCCCGTATTTCCGTTTATTTCGGCAAGTAGCTTCTCGATGTCAAAAGTGTAGTCCTTCTCGTAGTGGACAAACTTGGTATTCATACCCTGCATGTCGGCATAGACCTTGTACATGCCGAAAGTCGGGGTGACGCAGACCAGGTCCTTGCCCGGTTCGCCAAACACCTTAATCACATATCCCATGGCGACAACGCTTCCATCCGTCAGGGCGACATTGTCTTCCGTCAGGCCGATAACCTTTGCGTATTCGGCGGTTAGCTTGGATTCTTCGGGATAAATGGAAAGGTATTCTGGCGTGACCTTGGCCATCGCCCTGTCAAAAAGCCATTGCGGAATTCCATCGGGATTTTCGTTCTGGTCAAGGCGCACATACTTGCCTCGGCCCTCGGGTTGGTTCGTGCGGAAAAAGCTCTTAATGATGGGGTTGACGTAGTACATTTAGGCTCCTTGTCATTTGTCCCACAATATAGTTAATTCATCGATTTACAGCCACGCCCTTGCCGGGCCATGTGAGGAATAAATCTATATTTGGGAAACCATGGGCAATTTAGAGACCGACAGCAAATTCCTAAAAAAAGCCATGATTATCAATGTGGTGGGTACAATCCTCAAGGTTTGCGGACCCCTGTTGACCTTTGTGATGGCTCGCGTTTTCGGTGCAGCCGAATTCGGCATTTTCGTTTCGGCACAGACGCTACTCTTGACCATTGCCCACTCCGCAACGCTCGGCCTTGACAAGGGGCTGTACTGGTATCTTCCGCAAAACAAGCTGAACAACCGTAAAGACCACGACGGCATCATGGAATCCTTCTGGATTTCAGCAGCTATTTCGGTTCTTTGCACGGCTGTCATTTTTGCGGGCTCCTTCACGCCCTACATTTCCAAGGAACTGCCCTGGTACGCCCTATCCCTGTTGTTCTACGTGGGTTCCTATGTTTTCAGTACCGCCTCCGAAGGAAACCGCCGGCCCCAAAATGCAGTTTTCGTAAATTCCTTCTTGACCGTCACCCTTGCTCCGGCCGTATCCATTGCACTGCATTTCATGGACATTCCCCACGCCCTTCCGCTGGGACTTTTGGCAGGGCAAGTCGTGGGATTTTTCGTCCACTTCTACCTGGTGCGCAAGCAGTTCCCTGACATGCCGCTCCGCCCTGGAAAAACCGTTTCCGGAGCGCTCCTGAAATATTCGCTGCCCCTTGGCTTTGGCGAATTCGTCTCGTCGTTCCTGACACGATCCAGCCTTTGGATGGTCATGCTGTTCCTTGGCCCCGAAAAGGCAGGTGCCTATGGAATCATGGTTACCATCTCTAACGCTCTCCAGACTATCCGCGTGGGGTTCACCCCCATCCTTACTCCCGTGGTTGCAGGAATGGACAAGGGGCGGCTCCATACCGATCTAAAGCCCGTGTACAGCTACTGCGTGTTCATGGTTACCTTTATCCAGTTGCTTATCGGATTCTTTATCGTGCTGTTCCCGGACCTAATCCTTGGAATTGCGGGCAAAGACTTTATCGTGCAGCCCGAAACCTTGGGCATCCTCTTGCTGGTGCACCTGGTGGCAGGTTTTGGCGGTATGTCTATCGTGGTGCTGAATGGTATGGGAAAAAGTCTCTATTCCCTCATCATCGATATCGTATCCCTTGCGGTGGCGCTGGTCTCGGGATACATACTGATTCCCGCATTCGGACTTGTGGGGGCGGCACTTTCCATGCTGACCTACAATATCGTCGCCATAATCTGCAACAACATTTACCTTTTCAAGATGGGGCTCCGCCCCTACTCCATTCGCCTTTTGCCCCAAGTTGCCTGGATTATGGGTTTGATCGCGTTCTATATCGTCATCAACATAGGTATCTTTACTCTTGATCTGTGGCATAAGGTAGGAGCCTATGCCGTTGTCCTTGTACTTTTGGGACTCTACTGGATGGTGGCGAAGAAAAAGCTGGACAATGACCGCAAGCAGGCGGAAGGTGCAAAATGAGAAAAATTGAACACATGGAATGCCGCGAAATCCAGATGTGCATTCTGGACGAGATTGCGCGTATCTGCAAGGAAAACGGCCTTCGCTACTACATTGCCTGCGGTACACTTCTCGGCGCCGTACGCCACAAGGGCTACATCCCATGGGATGACGATGTGGACATCATCGTCATGCGCGACGATTACGATAAACTCATCACCCTTCTGAAAGACAAGAATGTGCCAAAACCAGAATGGCTTGAAGTCATCGACGATACGCGAAAAGACTATTTCTGCCCATTCGCAAAAGTAACAGACAACAGGACGGTCATCAAGATGGACCGACACAAGGGCGACAGCGGCTTATGGGTAGATGTATTCCCCTATGACGGCCTACCTTCATCGATGCCCCTGGCTAAAATCTACACCCAAATCGCCGCCCTGATCCGTGTCATTTGCCTTGCCATGGACACCGATTTTTCGTCGAAGACACTGAGTACCTGGAACCTTATTTACAAGCGCTTTTTCAATGCTCTTACCTATGTCATAGGGCGCAAGCGGTTCTGCCGTTTTGTGGAATGGTTCCACCATCGTTACGACATCAAGAAATCTAAGTACGTAACAAGTCTTTTCTTTGACAACCGTGTAGACTCCATTCTCGACAAGGAAAAACTTCTGCCACAGACGACGCTTCCTTTCGAGAATCGCGAATATACGAGTTTTGCCAATTATGATTATTTGCTCAAGCGCATGTATGGGGATTACATGAAGCTTCCGCCAGAAAACAAGCGCATCACTCATGACTTTTACGCCTGGTGGAAAGACTAGGAGAAGCACCCATGACCAAATACCTTTTTGTTCTGACCAGTTCCCCGAAGGATTTTTTCTGCGAACAGACGCTGGTGGCGATTGCTTCGCTCCGGGTGCATAACCCGGGCGCCTTCGTGACGCTCTTGACCGACGACAAGACGGCTGCGACCCTCTCCGGCCCGCGCGCCGCGCTCAAGGACGCGGTGGATGAACTGAAGGTTCTGACCCTCGACGAGAAGTTTACGCCCATGCTCCGTTCCCGTTACCTCAAGACTGTCATGCGCAACGTGGTCGACGGCGATTTCCTGTACATGGATTCCGACATCGCCATCGTGGGCGACCTCTCGATTCCCGAAGAATGGAAAGGCGGCATCTATGCAGTGCTGGACTTTCACACCAACCTTTCGAAGGCGATTAACCGCAAGAAGGTCTTGAACAACGCAAAGATGATGGGTTTTTCGCCGATTCTGAACGACGAGATTTTCAACGGGGGCGTGATGTTTGCAGCAGACACTCCCGAAGCACGCAAATTCTTCGAAACCTGGCACGAGTTGTGGCTCTATTGCGTGTCCAAGAACTTCCCCTACGACATGGCGAGCCTCGCCGAAACGAATTTCAAGTTTAATTACATCACCAAGAAAATGCCCGGCGGCTGGAACTGCCAGCTGGCTTACGGCAACCGCTTTCTCCCAACAGCGAAGGTGCTGCACTTCTTCGGTTCTCGCATCATCGATACCCGCGGCCACAAGGTGCCCGCCAGCATGGACCTGTTCTTGCCCAAGATTTTGCGCAAGGACTTCTACACCGACCTGAAGAACATTCCGGTGAAGGTCAATGCCGACAAGAGCATTACTATCAACGAGTATTACGACGACGTGATTGCCCACGCCAAGGAAGAGTTTGAATTCCAGACCCGCAAGGTGGGGGCGGCTGGCGCCTACATTATCCGCAGCTACGCCTTCGCCAAATCGCTCGCCTGGATTTATAAGAAGATGCCGTTCCTCGTGTTCCCCTTGAGAGTGCTCGGAAAAATCCTCGGGAGGTAACGATGAACCTGCTTTTCAATCTGGTGGCGGTACAGCCGATTCATAGTGCCAAGTTCCATGGCGGTGGTTCTTACGGAGAAGTGATTTTTTGGGCGCTGGTCAAGCGCGGCGTGCAATTCAGCTGCGCCTATGACAGCAAAAAGTACCTGGATCCGGCGATTGTCGATGCGTGCAAAACGCAGAATATTCCGCTGTTCGATATCAGCGAAAAAACACCGCAGCAGATTATTGACGAAAACCAGATTGATACCTTCTATACGCCGCTTTATTCCCTCGAAAAAAAATGGGCGATAGACGTAAAGGATTTCGTGTTTACCTGGCATGGCGTGCGCGCCCTGGAAATGCAGTACAGCTGGGCGGGTGTAGGTTTCGCCAAGAAACTCGGGCAAAAATTCGAGGCATTGGTCCGTTACCGCGAAAGCTGGAAAAAGCATTACTACAAGCCCAAGTACCAGGCGCTCGCTGCCCGCATGGCGGAGTCGCTAACTTCGGGGCCGGAAGGTCACAAGGTCCGTACCATCACGGTGAGCGAACACAGCCGCGCTTCCATCAAGGCTTTTTTCCCGGAACTCATGGACCTGGAAATCCCGGTGTTCTACAGCCCCATGAGGTCATATGAACCCGAAGGATTCTTGCCGCCGGGAGTGGCTACAAAAAAGTACTTCTTGCTCACCAGCGGTGCCCGCTGGGAAAAGAACAACCTGCGGGCAGCCAAGGCTTTCGATGAACTGGTCGGCATGTATCAGTCGCAAGGCAAGCCGTTTGATTACAAGATGGTGATTACCGGGGCCGCAAACCCCAAAGCCTATTTGCGACACCTCAAGCATAAAGACCGCTTTGTCTTGCTCGGCTATGTGGAAAACAAGGAACTGGAGTTCTTGCACCAGAATGCGTACGCGTTCGTGTTCCCGAGCCTGAACGAAGGTTTCGGTTACCCGCCGGTGCAATCCATGCGCTACGGCGTGCCTGTGGCGGCGAGCGGTACGACCTCGATTCCCGAAGTCTGCGGCGATGCGGTGCTGTACTTCGACCCGTATTCCGTGAGCGAAATCAAGAACCGTCTGGTGCAACTGCTTGATGCCCGCATCTATGCGGATTTTGCAGAACGCGCCCCGAAACGCTACGCGCAAGTTCACGCCCGCCAGGCCGAAGACTTGGAAAAGGCGGTAGATTTTATTTTGAACTCTGCTTCATCGTTGCGATGAATTTTGCCATAGTGCTTCTATCAACACCACATTTTTGAGCAATCTTCTTTTTGGAACATCCCTTGTTTAGCAATTTTAAGATTTCACTCTCTTTCCCATAAAGTTTATGTTTACAGAGCGCAGTTTTTTTCCCTTTTGGCCGTCCTAGTGAAATTCCTTCGGCCTTCTTTCGAGCTAAAGCTTCTCTGGTCCTTTGACTGATTAGGTTCCGCTCTATTTCTGCTGAAATGCCAAAAGCAAAGGCTAGGATCTTGCTCTGAATATCATCGCCTAATCTGTAATTGTCCTTGATTGTCCATACTTGACATCCCTTACTCATGCAAATGTTTAATATTTCCATAATCATAAACAGATTACGACCCAGACGAGATATTTCGCTACAAATAATAGTGTCATTTCGCTTAATTTTTTTTAGTAATTTTCCAAGTTCCCTTTTGCTATAATTTAAGGCACCGCTATTTTTTTCTTCAACCCATTTGTCAATTTTGACACCATTTTTCTCGCAATATCGAGATATTTCAAACTTCTGATTTTCTGTAGTTTGTTTATCACTGCTTACACGAATGTATCCAAAGATCATAATTTACTTCTAAAAATACATACAACAAAACAACGTCGTTTGAAAAAACGAACAAGAAAATAAGAATGTGTATCGAATTATTTCTTTTTTAACCAGGAACCACACAAGTACATCGTAAAGATGATGCTTGTAATCAGGAATATGGCGATACTAATGCAGGCGAGGTCACCGATACCCTTTAGGCCACGGTGGGTGGTGAACAGGAACCCGACAAAGCCCGCAATCGTCGTGGTAGAACTTGCCATCACGTTGCGACCGGTGGTATCCATCAGCTGACGGAGCGTCAGGTCCTTGTCGCCTATCCATGAGGTAATCATGTGGATAGTGGCGTCGATGCCGATACCGAGTGACATTGGGATTACAATCACGTTGTAGATGCTGATTTTCCCGAATTCAAACATGTCGGTCAAAAATCCGAGAAGCCCGAGAGTGAGTAGCGTTCCCATGCCGAAGGAAATACAGCCAGCCAAGAAGAGTTTCGGCTTGCGGAAAGAGATTACCAGCGTACCGAAAATCACGAGGATGATTACGAGGGCGAGCCTGAAGCTATCCTTCTTTACGGAATCGATCACGTCAGAAAGGATAAATTGCGAGGAGAAGGTTCGCAGGTCTTCGCCGTCAAAGTTCCAGTGTCCATAGCGTTCCTGGAATCGGTGCAGTGCATGGGCATCCCAGCTGGGGAAGTCTCCGTAGATGAAGCCGATTTTGCCATAGCTGCCGTCTTTTTCACGAAGCAGGTCCAACGCCCAATCGGGGATGTCTTCGGCAGTAAAGGTTGATTCGACATTAGCAAGTTTGCGTAGAGTTGCTATGTTCGCAGAATCATCACCGACCGCACGATCGAACACGCGGGCCTCGGCAAGTTCACGAATTTCCTCGATGACTTCAAGACGCTTTTCTTGAGAATCCTTAGGCGGAACGAAAGTCTTTAATGTGAGGAAACTGCGTAAAGTTGTATCGTGATCCACATGGAGGCGCACCATCAAGGTGTCATAAAGGAGATCCAGCTGCTCCGCTTTGCTTCCCATAACAGCGGCAGGAGTAGATGAAGACCTGTTGTTGATTCTTGTAACACCCGTGCGAATACCCTTCTTTGCTTGTGTTTTTTCTGTAGAAACTCGGCGCAGGTTACGCAGGTTGTGTTCAAAGTCTACATCCTGTGCAAACCAAATAGATACAGCACCGAGAACAAAGCCTGCTAGGGCAAGATACTTGAAGAAACGCAAAATTTTCGCCTCGTCCCAGGACTTGGGCAACAGGGACTTGTCCGGAGCCTTCGGGATACCGCCCATGCACTTGATAAAGACGGGAAGCACAAGCACAGAGGTAAGCATGCTGAAGAATACGCCTACGGAGGCCACCACGCCGAACTCATAGAACCCGCGGAAGTGTGCGGCAAGGAGCGTAAGGAAGGCGGCAATTGTCGTGAAACTTGCGAGAATGAAGGGCTTGAGCATTTTCCTCTGGGCATGTTCCAGCACTTCTTCTAAGGTCGCGTACTTGTGCAATAGTTTCTGCGAAGTGCCCAAAATGTGAATCGAGTAGTCGATGCCGATGCCCAGAATGATGGAGGCGACAAACACCGTGAACGGATTCAGCTTTCCGTAGAAGAGGGCCGTAAACGCAAGCGTCGGGAGGCAGGCGTACAGCACCGAAGCAGTCACCAAAACTGGACCCTTCACGCTTCGGAAGAAGAAGATAGTAAGGAAGATAATCAGCACTAGGCTGATGGCGAACGAGAAGATGGAGTCATTTGCCACTTCGTCCACTTCCTTAAGGCCTTCGTACGTTCCTTCGACAGAAAAGCGGGTCGGTACGGGATAAGTTTTTGCCCTAAAATAATCGAGTAGGGAATCCGTGCGCGCAAGAATATGGGTTACGAATTCGTAATCGGTAGAAGGTTTGATCAGTTTCGCATTTACCACTCCGTTGAATAGAATTTTTCCGGTACTATCGGGAGGTGGACACCCGATAAAACGGTTTCTCAGGGCAACAGGGACGGGTTTCTTTTTGTGCCATTCCTCGCCATCAATCGAAACGTTTTCGCCTTTACCTTTAAAGAATGAATCGAATGCTCCAGCCGCTTCGTCGGGGAGTCCGAGATCTTGCGGTATATTTGCGTCAAACCACACACGTTCTTTTTTCGCAGGAGCAGACGACTCACCAGCGGAATCCGTGGCAGACGAATCGGCAAATCCCAGCAAGTCAACCACGAACGGGCCGTTCTTGCGGCCAATTTCAAGTTGAAGATCTTCCAAATTGTCGCGGATGTTTTCTAGGTGCTTAACAGGCAAGTAAAGTAGAGCATTGTCCTTGAAGAACTGGTTTTCATTGTCAATTTGGGTTGAAACAAAATCTCCCTGCCAATTTTTGTGAATGTATTCACGAATTGAATCCTGCAAGGCCGCAACTAGATAAACATCATCGCTTTGAATAGCGATCATGAATTGGTCTGTTGAACCGAAACGTTGGTAAGATTCCTCAAGGGCCTTCACGCTGGGCGTGCCTTCGGGCAACAAATGCGAAAGATCGGCGTCCAGCTTGAGACCAGGCCTAAAGAGAATAGGAACCGCAAAGAGCACAGCTAAAAGCAGGTAAAAAGCCAGGGCCCTGTATTGGTGGCTGCAAATTAAGGATATGTACCATTTAGAAAAATGTTCTATCATATTCTGTTCTCCAAAGATTATTTTTCTGGCGGCATAATTCTATTGCTGTAAACAATATAATTCCAAGCATTGGCTGCCGCTCTCATTTTTCTTGCGATTTCTTTTCGCTTTTCAATAGGCGTTTCGACAATCTCTCCCGTTGTAAAACCATCCGAAGGATCATTGGTGTTCCAAGTAGGAGATAAAAGTATCTTTTGGACAATTGCAGGCTCCGTTCCATTTACAGGGTGTATGTAATACGCCAAGGAATCTTTTCGCATGGCCATACTACCATATTTGAAGGAATAAATTTGAGGCAATTCTATTGAATCTAGACTACCTGCAAAGAGATTGATTCCCATAAAATGGTTCGACACATCTAAGCCAAGATATCCCAATATGCTTGGTGCAATATTTTGCTGTGAAACAATTCTAGAATCAATCCTGGGAATGATTCCAGGTCCGCAAAACATAAGGCTAATCCACGAATAACCTTCGCTTCCAAGGCCTATGCGGGCTGCATCCTGTTGCTGTTTACCGTTGGGCGAAGAATGGTCTCCGGTTAAAATGAGCAGAGTCTTTTGCGAAAGGACTTCATTTTCTAAAGAATCCAGAATTATTCCGAGGGCGCTATCCATATAGGCTGTGGCTCTGAGATAGGCTTGTCCAGGATCTTTTGGCGTTTCTCCCATCTTGCTTGGCAAAATGTAGGGAGTGTGCATGCTTAAACTCATCCAATGGAAGAATGCGGGCCTGTCTTTGGGGCGCTGACGATACCTTTCCACAAATCTCAATGCGGAAGAAACGTCGTCGGCATTTTTCGGGTCGAATTCGTAATAATCGAACCACTTTCTATACCAAGGTTCTTCATTGTCAAAACGTGGGTCCGCACCCAATAGAACCTCCGTATAATACCCAGCCTCAGAAAGTATTTCAGAAAAGGATTTTAATCTGGTATTTGGAAAATCTCTTAAAAGGGTATTGGATGGCAAACTCATGACACCCGTCATTATGCCTAAAAGTCCCTCCACAGACGGATTTCCTATGCTATAAGTATTCGGAAAATACAAGCTCTTTTGGGACAATCTGCATAAGTTTGGGAAACGTTTGCAATTGCTTTCCACCCGCATGTCACTAGTCCATCCCCTTAGGCTTTCGATGGTGAACAAGATTATGTTGGGTTTATCGCTTAAGGGCTTTTGCTTGAATAAGTCTAAAGACTTTTGTTCGTCTTTTTTTTCGTACCAAAAGGGATAGTCTTTATCGGGGTCACCTCCCAAGATGGCAACGCCTTCCTGAAAATCCTTTGGTTTTTCCTTTAAATCGACCGACTCAAATAAATCGCTTACAAGGGAATAAACGACAGGGCGAATACGATCCCATCGACGAGGAGAGTAGTGATACCAAAGGTGGGATGTACAACCAAGGACAGCCAAAACAAAAATGAATCCTAGAGACATCCAAACGCTTTTTTGAATAGGCCTATGTCTAATTTGCGATAAATCTACTTTATACAAAAAGAAAGAAATAAGTGCTATTGTAGAAACGACAATTCCAAGGGTGAGAAGAAAGTGGCCAAGTCCACCTAAGGCAATTTTACCGACAAGGCCGCCATCAGTGAAAGCAAAGGTGTATGTTTTAATAAAAGAAAGTGAAAGTTTTTGACTCATCCATCTTTGCAATTCGTCATCAACACCGCTCAAAAAAAGATACAATGATGCGCAAATAGCGGAAACAATCTTAATCCACCTCATTTTTCTTTGAGGAATCCATAGCGTAAAGACAAAAAAGAAAAAGGCAAGAGCCATGCAAAAACCCGATTCTGCATAGAGTGTATGCCAAATGAACCTATTCCAATCAGGAACAAGGGATTGGCCTGCCGGAGTTTGTAACATATAGAGAGAACAAAGCAGTAAAAATCTGCCTACAATCAATATCAAAGCAAACATGAACCAAAACAAATGTGTGCGGAATTTAATCGACCGTTTGTTTTCTGCATAGGCATTTTGCTTTAAAGAATTAAATTGCTATATTTTTCAATATGATTTCTCACAAAAACAAACGGTCGTTAAAGCACATCCTGCTTGCAAGATCTTTTTGTGGGTTTTCTGCCCTAAAGAACCCCTTCCTCGCAATGGCACTCATTGCCCTTGTGGTACAGAGCGTCTTGCTGGTATTTTTCTACAGCTTGCCGGACCCGCTGGGGCTCTCGATGGCCGAGATGTTCGAGGGCAAGACCCTCTGGCAGATTTTCATGGCCTTCGGAGCCATTCTCGTAATGGCCGCCCTTTTCGGATTCGCGCGCTCTCCCCGCGGGCTAGCCGTCTTTTACGCGCTCTACTTTTTTATTGCCATCGCGGACTACGATGTTTTCCGTTTTTCGCACCAGCGCCTTTCTTATTCGTTTTTGCGCACGTATTTTCACATTTCAAACATCACCGATGCCACGACGGTTTCTACGCTGGGGGGAGATTTGCTCGGAACGGTGCTCTGGGTTTCGATGGTCGTGCTCTGCTTTGCGGGTGGCATTGCCTTTGTAGTCGCCTATACGCTCCGGCTACGTACGCGCCGCCAGACGCTCGTGCTCGATAACCGCAATGGCGCCTGGAAGCCTGCTTCCCGTAAGGTTCCCGGCGTGATGTTTGCCGTAGGTATGGCACTCTCGCTGGTGCCGCTCGTGCTGTTCCTTACAGGCACGCGCGGGTGGATTGAAATCCCGGTGACGCACACGAAGGTGGATATGCGCTTTACGCTGGGCAAGCACACGCTTACGGCGCCCATCCTGCATATTGCCGCTGTTGAAACCTTTGAGTTCATTCACGACAACGCTAAAATCACCGAAGAACTCGTAAGCGATTTGGATGCCTTCTTGCCGAAGGACTTTGCGGCGGGTCGCAACGATGCCATGGAACTCCCGATGTACCGTAGCGCTCCGGCTCATGAATACAGGGCGAAAAAGCCCTACAACATCGTGTTCATCATGGGCGAATCGTTCAAGGGCCGCATATTCAACAAGATGCTTGAGGGCGATACCGCAGTAGCACCGAACATCTGGAAGCTTGCGAATGGCGGTTACTACGCCAAGGATTCCACTGGCAATGCGCTGGGTGGAGCCCTCTGGTTCAAGAACGCCTTTAGCGGCGGTTACCCGACGGTGCGCGGCACGATGGCGACCTACATGGGGTTCCCCTCGCACCCGAACCGCGACGTGCCCAGTTTCTATGCGGCAAACAAGTTCAAGGGCTGGCCTGAATTTTTAACAAATTATCACCGCACCTATGCGACCGTTTCTAACCCAATTTTTGACCATACCCTCCCCTTCATTGAAAAATTTTTTGGCAAGGACTGGCACCTGATTGGCGAAGAGAAGGTGGAAGGAACGGCCGATAGCCTGGGCGTAGACCTTGCCATAGAATTGCTTAAAAAGATGTCGGCAGACAAGCCCTGGGAACTTTCGTTCAACACCATTTCTTCGCATATTCCGTTCTACGGCTACCCCGATGCTTATGCCGAAAAACCCGAAGACGCCATGATTCGCTACCGCAATGCGATACGCTATACCGACCAGCAGCTCGGGCGATTCTTCGAAGCACTATCCACACGCCCCGATTTCAAAAATACGGTAATTATTATTTTAGGCGACCACGACACGCCCGTGGATTCCGTGGATTATATGGTCCCGCAACCGCTTGGACTTTCGGCATCGCAAATCTTTATCGGGATTTTCTCGGCAGATACGGCCTTGTTTAACGGGCTTACCATTCGCGAAGATGTGGCCTCGCAACTGGATTTAGGGCCCACGATTTTTGACTTGGCTCAGGTCCGCGAACCGAACCATTTCTGGGGTTATGACTTGCTTGCTCAGGAGCGCCCTGCAGAACAGCCATCGGTATTCTTCTCGCAGAACGCCTACTACCTAGGGTTCCGCGACCATGTGCTTGCAGGGGGCCTCGAGAACGAAGACGTATACCGCGCCGCCCCAGGTGGCGAATCCCCGTATGCGCTCACGACAGATGCAGCCGACCTTGCTTGGAAAGAGAAGGCGGTGGGGGCCGCGAGGGCCGTGCGTTCCGTGCTCCGCAACGACATCATGATGCCGTAGAGCTTATCCCTCTATCAGTCGTAATTGACCGAATATCAACAACTTGGGTCTCAAATCGTGCCGTCTGCGACCCTTTTTATTATATTGCTCCCTATGGCTAACAAAAAATCACTTCCTGAAAAATTTTCCAACTGGTACATCCCCCTGATTTGCAAGCACCAGTACAAGGCCCTCGCCTTTTACCTGATTTTGGCGCTACTTTTTGCGATTCCCATTTTATTCAAGCCGGGACTCAAGCTAGATGCCGACCTTTCCCACTTGCTGCCCGAGGGCACTCCCAGCGTAAAGGCTCTCGAGGAATCTTACCAGCGTTTCGGGTCTACCGACAAGTTCATGATTGCCATCCAAAGCGAAGACGTGAACCTGGTGGTGGCCCTGCAGGATTCCATCGCCGATTACATCCACAAGAATTGGGAAGGCGACTTCGTCTCCACACAGGTAGATAACGACAACCAGTTCTTCAAGGATAACGCTCTTCTCTACTTGCCCATCAAGCACCTGGAGCATATTCGCGACAACCTGGAAGAGCTGCAGCTTGAAATAGGCCGCAAGAATGGCCCCCTGGTAGTTGACCTTTTGGGCGACCCTTCGACAAATTCAGGGACCGATAGTGCGACAACAGCCGAGCCCGCGAAAAAAGAACGAGTCTGGATCGACGAAAACCTGCCGCAGGAACTGGGTCTCCCCGACGAAGCGGTGAGCGCCTTTGACGCCTTTTTCAAGAAAGACAAGGCCGACTCCGTCGATATAGCAAAGGCCGCAAACGAAGAGGAAGAATGGAATCCGAAATCTACCATTCCCACAGAACTCAAGAACCGCCTCATCGGTTCCCCCCGCCCCGACAGCACCGGAAAGATTCTTTACAACGGCGTGGTGAACGCGAAGCTCATCAAGCCTTCTACTGACTATGAATTCGTGACCCACATCTTGGCCCGCACCGATTCCCTGCTGGCCTATTTCAGCAGCAAGACGTACCCGGTGCCCACACGCTTTACGGTGGAAGGCACCTACGAGGGCCTCAAGGAGGTGGACGAAGTGGCCAACGATTCCGTCTTCTCCTTCGCCATCAGTCTGGTGCTTATCATCTTCCTCACCATATTCTTCTTCAGGAGCGTAAAGGGCCCGATTCTGGTGACTGCTTCGGTGCTGTACGCCTGCCTCCCGACGCTTGCGTTTACGGCCCTCTTCTACGGAAAGCTGAATCCGTTCACGGTGTTTGTCGCCTCCATCATTCTGGGCATCGGCATCGACTACTCGATTCACATTTTGGGCACTTCGCAGAAACTATTGCACAAGTACGCGACCTTAGAAGAAGTGCTGGAACACGCCCAGAGGAAGATGCTCAAGCCCTTCTTGCTCGCAAGCTTCACGACAATTGCCGCCTTCCTTACGCTCCTTGCCGCACACTTCCGCGGGTTCTATGAGTTCGGCGTGGTGGCCTCCGTAGGCGTATTCTTCAGCATGCTTACCTCTGTGCTTGTGCTCCCCGTCTTTATCAAGTGCATGGGCGGAATTCCGAAGGCTCCGGAAAATTCCCTGTTGCCCAAGTCCTGGGACGAGGCGAAAATCCTCAAGTTCTTCAAGTATGCGGCCTTTGCGAGCTTTGCGCTCGGTGCAGTTTCCATTTGGTTTGCACAGGATGTGGACTTCGAACACAACCTCCGTAACCTGCGTCGCGTCTCGACGAACGTATCGGCCTCGAAGAACAAGATTTCTACGAAGGTGACGCGTGCTACAGGTAAGGCGGTAACGTCGACACCGGCCGCCGTGATGGGAAGCAAGCCCGAACAGCTGGACAAACTTTATGACACGCTGATGGTGCGCCTGCACGTGGAACACGATTCAACCCTCGGAAGTTTCCTCACCCTCAAGAGTTTCGTTCCGCCAAAAGATTCCCAGGAAGCCCGCCTCGAAATCATCGAAGAAATCCGCGACCTTGTAGAGGCCCGCGTGTTTGATCGTGCCGAGGGCGAAGATTCCGTGAATATTGCGAACCTGCGCAAGCTATCCTCTGTAGAGAAAACCTTTACCGCCGAAGATGTCCCGAGCTGGACTCTTGACCTGTTGCGAGAAAAGGACGGCAGCTATGGAAAAATCGGCTTTATCTACGGCGACTTCCCGAGCTGGGACGCCCACGCCCTGCACCGATTCCAGGAACGCTACGGCCATTGGAACTTTGACGGCGAAGACCTGCGCACATTCTCTTCGCAGTTCATTCTTTCCGACGTGATCGACTCCGTGAAGAAGGATAGCTTCAGGCTTGCGCTGGTCATCATCCTCGTGATTTTCGGCACGCTGGTCATTTCTTTCCGCAAGCCGAAACTCTTCTTGGCAGGCTGCATTTCCTTTGGTATGGGAACACTCCTCACCCTCGGGCTTCTCGGGTTCCTCACCGACATGTTTGAATTCGGCAAGATCAGCATTTACAACGTGATTGTTATCCCGATGGCGCTCGGTATCGGAATCGACTCCACGATTCACATGATTACCTCGTGGATGAGCGACAAGAATCTGACGCTCCGTCAACTGATGGATACCACCGGCCGCAACGTGATGGCAAGTTCCACCACCACCATCGCGGGCTTTGTCGGGTTCCTGTTCACGACTCACCGCGGCCTCAAGGGCATCGGCGACCTAGCCTGCATCAGCATCGCCATGTTCCTTGTCACAAGCATCATCTTTACGATGTACCTGTGTGGTTCTTGGCTCAAGAAGAAACAGATTGTCGAATCCGCAAAAAATTGAAACCAGGGCATCTGTTGGCATTATTCCAGGTTAGAATAACGCGGCTTACGTTCTGAAAATGTGACAAAGGGCATATTTTTTGCCCTTTTATCATTTTGTCGGGATTTTTCATGTTTTTTTTGTTTATTTTCAACTTGTAGAGTTTTGCAATACGCTGTATTGCGAGTTTGGGTCAGTATCAAGGAGTGATTTGTGCAAAAACCTCGCGCGGTAATATTTTTTACCCTGCTGCTTTTTGTGGTGGGGGTCGGTTTGTCATTTGCTGCATGGGATGGGAAAACCAAAACGAAGCCCTCCAAAACAGAAACCATAGACAAGCAGAAATTTTTTCTCATTGAGAATGAAGCGAATCTAGCCTGGTTTGCCGATTCCGTGAATTCAACTTCTGGGACAATCAACATTAATGCCAAGCTGATGGCTCCGCTGGATATGGGGCACAAGCTGTTTATGCCCATAGCCTCCGGTTCTGGAGCCATAATGTTTGGCGGAGTCTTTGATGGAAACAACCAGACTATTTCAAACCTGTATCTGAATTCTGAGGAATTGGGCGAGATTCCCGGAGCCTTCTGCCCAGCGAAATATCCCAAGTGCAATGCCCAGAATGTAGGCCTTGTCGGTGTTCTTAATGGCGGAACCATCAAGAACCTGAATCTACAAGATGTGGATATTCTGGCGGCAACTAACAAGGGTGTATCCGGTGGCAAGGACAACCCGATTTCAGTGGGACCTTTTGTAGGATTCCAAAGGGGCGGAACCGTTGAAAATTGCTTTGTAACGGGAGAAATTCTCACGAGTGGCAAGGGCAACAGTATTGGCGGCCTTGTGGGTAACGCATGGAAAGGAAGCATTAATAACAGCCTAAGTACGGTTAATGTCTGGGTAAGCGGCGACGAATCCTATGTGGGAGGCGTTGTGGGCTCTATCCGTGAAGGAGAAGGTGTTACGGGAGGTGTTTCTGTCGATGCCTGCGTGTACGATGGGAGTATCATTATCAATAGCGGGAACGGCACTGCCGGTGGCGTTGTAGGCTATTATGAGAAGGGGGCGCTATCTGTTTCTAGGTCCTATTTCGACACGGACATTATTGAAGACGGGTTAGGAAAGATTGCCGATGGCTTGACCATGGAAGGTACTATTTCCAGTGCCAAGAACATCAACATAGGCAAGGTGGTTTGCGATCTGAATGGCGGTCAGTGGGCAAATAATGCTTGTTCTAAGGAAGGCTCGTGGGGTATTGGTGCTGCCCATATAACCCTCAACGGCATATCACTGGATGCCAATGGGAATATGGTTTACCAGATTAGTTTTAATGCCAACGAGGGGGCGTTTACAAGCGGAGCCAAGTATACCAAGTTCCTTAAGGCGGGAGACTTGATTACAGCTGACGAAATATCGACTCCCGTCCATGGCGATACTGTCTTTGGCGGCTGGGCTTTGACCTCCGATGCGGCGCAACCTACCGAGAATTTGGGCACGGTGAAGGGGCCCCAGACGATTTATGCTTATTGGAAAACCATGTATCTGATTACCTTTGATGCTACGACTAAGGGAGTCTTTGATGCAGATGGAGAAGCACCGTTGAATTTAAAGAAAAAGCTGGTTGCCGCGGGTGACAAAATTGATGTGGATGGAATTGGAGTACCGCGGTATGCTAAAGATGGAACGGTATACTACTTTGCCGGTTGGGCCGCCACTGAAGATGCTACCGAGGCCTTGAACGATTTTGGCGCGGCTTCGGAACAAAAGACATTCTATGCCGTCTGGGTTGCGGCGCCCACTTATGTGGTAACTTTCAACACCCACGGGTTCGGTACGACAGAGGTCTATGTTCAGGAAAATGCCCGGAATGATCAGACTGTGGCTCAGCCCGAAAACCCTGAGGCTACAGGTTATGAATTTGAAGGGTGGTTCGGTCTTGAGGATGGCGACGATGCATTTGACTTCAGTACGATTATAACAGGGGATACGGTAATTCATGCCAAGTGGTCTCCTGTAGACTATACCATTACATACGAATTGAACGGTGGAAAAAACAATTCCAAGAATCCCGCCTCGTACAATATCAAGAGTGAAAGTATTGAACTGAAGAACCCCTCAAAGACAGGTTATACCTTTGAAGGCTGGTATTACGATAAAAAATTCTCCATGCCTGCGGTACAGATAACCAAGGGCTCTACGGGAGACAAGGCTTTGTTTGCCAAATGGTCCGTCAAGACATTCCCCATTGTCTACATGGCAGGTTCCTATGGTGTAGAGGTGGTGCCGTCGGATGTAAAGCAGTACGACGTTCCCATCAATCTGAGGGGGGCCTCCTATACCAGGGAAGGATACCTTCAGGACGGCTGGTCCACCAAGAATGGAGGCTCCAAGGTTTATGAGCTGGATGCCGTCTACAAGCAGAACAGCACCTTGACCCTATACCCTTATTGGGTAGAAGACCCGACATATAAAAAAGACCCCTCTTCTATAAGGGACTTCGCCTCCGTGAGGATTCATGGTTTCGGCATTGTGGTCCAAAACCATGGGCTGGAAATTACCAATGTGAAATCTGGCGCCATCGTGTCCGTGATGGATATGCAGGGACGCTTGGTTCGGAAAGGTGTCGCCGGTTCTACCGGGTTTAGGGTGACCGGTCTTGTTCCTGGGAATTACGTGGTGCGGGTAAACGGAGTGGTCCGCCAGGCCCGCATCCGTTAAAGCTTCTTGCGGCTCATCCAGCTGAGCACCAGGTTTTGCCAGACCACGTAGCAGGTGGGGGCAAGGGCCACCACCGGGCCTGCGTACAGCGTAGATATCCAGATGACCAGGGTGGTGTTCTTTTGACCCATGCTCTGGGAACCTTCGATGGGCCGGCGGTTTCTTTCGCAGAACCAGCCGAGCCAGAACAGCAAAATGCAAAGCACCAGCGAAATCCCTGCCATCATTGGCAGTTTCCCGCTGTTCCACAGGTCGGCAAATCCCATTTCGCGGATGTCGTAGCTGGCCTTTGCAAGAATCACGAATACGGAAAATGTCCACACGAACATGGTGTACTTCTGGAACTTGGCCGCCCTGTCGGCAAGCTCCGGGTAAAAGGCCCGGAGTCCAAGCGCAAAAGCCAGCGGGATGCTGATGATGGGCTGGATGGTGTTGAAAATTTTCCAGGCTATTTCAGAGAGACTCGCGTCCGCTCCGGTCAGGTAGCCAAAAATCAGCGGGATAGAAAAACAGGCGATCAGGTTGCCGCTCAGGAATATTTTCAGGGCCAGCGATGCCGAACCGCCCAGCATTTTCGCCATGGCGGGAGCCGCGTTTGCAGGCGGGCACAGGGCGATGATGGCCCCTCCCAAGAGTACTTCCCGCGGGAGGTTGAACGCAGTAACGATGGCCCATAAGATTCCGATGAGAATCAGGCTTGCCACGAAGGCTCGAATCTCAATCTTGAAGGTGTATCCGTGGGTCTGGGGCGGGATTTTGGTCACGAAGGTAAGGAACATCATGGTCCCGATCAAAAAAGGCATCAGGGGCGACAGTACATGGGCCTGGGGAATCAAAATTCCGAGTAAAATGGCCACGGGCATCAGGATGGCGCGCAAGTTTTTCATGACGGCGCCAAATTTAGCTTTTTAGTCGAAGGCTGGTTTCCATCAATCGAACAACTCTCAACTCATAACTGACAACTATTTGCTATATTCCCCCCCATGTTGCGCTCCAAGTACCAGGGCCTGCGTTTTGCCGACGGCCCCGTTGCCAAGAAGAAACAGACCAATCCCATCACGCTGGTGGTGCTGGGTTACCTGTTGCTGATTCTTGTTGGCGCTATTTTGCTCCGACTTCCGGTATCGCTCCGGACGCCCATCTCCTTCTTGGAAGCCCTGTTTACCGCCACTTCTGCCGTGTGCGTCACTGGACTTTCTGTGCTGGATATCAGCAGTACGTTTACCCACTTTGGCGACTGGGTCCTGCTGGTGCTGATGCAGCTGGGCGGTCTTGGAATCATGACGGTTTCTACCACCTTGATTCTTTTGGCGGGCATGCACCCTGGCTTTAACCACCAGTCCGTGCTGCTTTCGGCATTCTCTCAAGAGGGAAACATCGACCCTTCGAAAATCCTGAAGGCGGTTCTGCCCTTTACCTTCATCCTCGAACTGATCGGGGCGGCGGTCTATTTTACCCAGTTCTCTGGCGCCACGCTCTACGACCGCATATTCGTCTCGGTGTTCCAGGCGGTAAGTTCTTTCTGTAATGTGGGCTTTACCCTGTTCCCGGATTCCCTGGTGCAGTTCCAGTTGAACCCCCTGGTGAACATTTCCACCTGCGTCCTTGCCCTGGCGGGGGGATTTGGTTTCTTGGCCGTGACGGAACTCCAGTATGTGTTTGACTTTAAGCAGCGCAAGGTCCGGAAAATTTCGCTCCATACCCGCATCGCGACCTTCGGTACCCTGTTCGTGGTGGCGGCCAGCGTGCTAGTTTTCTCGCTTACGGAATGGAACAACACCCTTGGTGACCTGAGCGTTGGGCAGAAGTTTGAATCCACCCTGTTCATGGCCTTTACCAGCCGCACCGCTGGGCTCAACACGGTGGATGTGCCCGGCCTGTGTGCCAGCTCCCTGTTCTTCTTTATCGTCATCATGTTCATTGGTGCAAACCCCGGCAGCTGCGGTGGTGGCGTGAAGGTGACTACCGCTGCAGTGATTGGGCTTTTGGGGTTCAACCGCCTGCTGGGGCGCGAAAAGACCCAGGTTCTTGGTCGCACCATTCCCGAAACCACCGTAGATAAGGCGGTGCGGATTTTTGTGGTGGCCATCGTGGTCATTGTGCTTGCGACCTTGATTCTGCTCTGTACCGAAATTCCCGGAGGGGTGTCTGGTGCCGGACAGTCTTCTTTCCTCAAGGTGCTGTTCGAGGTGGTGAGCGCCTACAGCACTTGCGGTCTTTCTATGGGACTAACGAGTGAGCTTTCTACCGTTGGCCGTGTGGTTATCTGCTGCGTGATGTTCATTGGCCGTATGGGCCCCCTCTTCTTGATTTCTGCCGTGGCGGGTCGTGTCCAGAACACCACCTGGTTCGCCGAAGAAGATATCATGGTGGGCTAGCGGCTTCGCCGCAGTTTCTAGTTCTGAGTTCTAAGTTACTAGAATACAAAAAACAAGATTTTTATTGCGATTAAGGTATTAAACATCCCGAAGCCAGCATCAACTACTAACTAGTAACTATTAACTAGTAACTATATTTAAGCCATGGCTTCTAAACAATTTGTAATTATCGGGCTCGGGAACTCGGCCATCTTTTTGGCCAAGCACCTGACCTCCCTGGGTCACGACGTGATGGTCATCGACTGCCACCCCGACAAGGTGCAGGACATTTCCAGTTCTGTTTCTCAGGCGATTGTGGCGGACAGTACCCGCTTAAAGCAGCTTTCGTCTATCCCCCTGCAGAAGGCGGATTCTGTTATCGTCTGCATTGGCGAAAACCTGCAGGCCTCGCTCCTTACGGTGCTGAACCTGAAGGAACTGGGCGTAAAGCATATCATTGCCAAGTCCAGCAGTGCCGCCCATACCAGCATCCTCGAAAAGCTGGGGGTGTCCGACATTTTCCACCCGGAAAGGGATTCCGCCATCAGCCTGGCCGAGCGGCTCAACCGCCCCAACATGCTGGACTTTTTGCCCTTCATGGAAGGCTTCTCCATTATCGAGATCGTGTGCCCCGAAAAGTTCCAGGGCAAGACCCTGAAGGATTTGTCCCTGACCCACAAGTACGGCATCCAGGTGATTGCCATCCGCGACCCGCTGGAATCCAAGCCCAAGATCGGTAACATCGCCGACTACGTGCTCAAAGAAAACGACGTGCTGTTCTTGATTGGCCCCAACGAGGCCCTGGACAGCTTCAAGGCTTAGGGCTCGCATAAAAATTCACACACCAACCCCGCTTAAGAGCGGAGAGGAGACACAGTATGAAAGTATGGGTTTGTAAAGTTTGCGGCTACGTGCACATGGGACCGGAAGCCCCGGATGAATGCCCCCAGTGCAAGGCCCCCAAGAGCAAGTTCTTCGAAAAGGTAGAACAGAGCGCCGGTGGCAAGATTGTCTGGGCCGACGAACACAAGATTGGCGTTGCCCAAGGGCTGGACGCCGAGGTGGTTCAGGGTCTCAGGGAAAACTTTGCAGGGGAATGTACCGAGGTGGGCATGTACCTGGCCATGAGCCGCCAGGCCGACCGCGAAGGGTTCCCCGAGGTGGCCGAGGCCTACAAGCGTATCGCTTTTGAAGAGGCCGAACACGCCGCCAAGTTCGCCGAACTGCTGGGCGAGGTGGTCTATCCCGATACCAAGAAGAACCTGGAACTCAGGGTTGCCGCCGAAGCCGGTGCCACCGAAGGCAAGCTCGCCCTGGCCAAGCGCGCCAAGGAACTGGGCTACGACGCCATCCACGACACTGTTCACGAGATGTGCAAGGACGAGGCCCGTCATGGCTCTGCCTTCCAGGGCTTGCTGGGCCGCTACTTCAAGTAGTAGAAATTCAAAAAAAAATAGAACGCAGGACCGAAATCCTGCGTTCTTTATTTTGAGATAGAATACTCTAGAAACTTAGTCCTTGAGGGTTGCCCAGTCCAGCACGCCCTTGCGGAACACGTAGAGGTAGCCCGCTTCCAGGATGACCAGGAAGCCTAGTAGCACCAGCAAAAGCTCCCAGCCGCCGGCCAGGAACTGCACGGCCCAGGGGTACAGGAACGCTACTTCCAGGTCGAACACCAAGAACAGCATGGCCACCAGGTAGTACTTGACCGGATAGCGCTCGTTGGCCGTACCTGAAACGTGGGCGAGACCGCACTCGTAGGACGTGCCCTTGATGGCGGTATCCTTGATTTTGCCCGGGTGCAAGAACCAGTTGGCCAGCAAAAGGGCCGTGGGGATGCAAACCGCCATAATGACCAGAATGGTCACGGCGAAAGTAGTGTCAAAAACCTCTACATTGCTCATAGTGGCCAAAAGATAGTATAATTTTACGTGCTTTTTTAGACTCCAGAGGTTATATTTAGGCTATGAGTGCATTGAAAACGTGGATTCTGTTTTTTTGTGCAGCATTTTTGTTTGCTGCGTGTTCGGACGATGGTAGTCCTAGTAAAGTAAGTGTCGACGAACTTGGCGATGTCGATTCTTCCTCTTCGGACGATGATGGTTCAAAGCCCGAGGGCTCAAATCCAACCGCGAAGAGCGGCTCCTCCTCAAAGCCAGGCGATAAAATTGTCATTAACGGTGGCAAGGACACCATTTATGTGGCCGATGCCGAAGGAAGCCTCTATTACAGCAGTGGCGTTTTTTGCTGGACCGAAGGCTGCGAAAAAAACTTTGCACCTAGTTCGTCCTCTGCAACAAAACCCGCATCTTCTGGGGCGAATGTTTCGGGCGGCTCGTCCAGTTCCAAGGCTAAATCCAGCTCTTCTGTCAAGCAATCCTCCAGCTCACAAGCCCCTGCGGTTAGCGTGGATTCCCGGGCGCCTACGGTAGACATGACCGCCATGAAGCTCACGGATGTCAGAAACAATCAGACCTACAGCTTGCTCAAGATCGGCTCCGTATATTGGATGGAAAGCAATTTGACCTATAAGCCGAATACAGGGTATCAATGTGATGCAACGGTAGAAATAGAAACCGAACCCGGCCCGGAAGCGACTAAGGAAACCGTGAATGTCTGTGACCACTATGGTATCTATTACACCTACAGCGCAAGGGATGTTGTTTGTCCATCAGGATGGCGCCTGCCTACGAAGGACGAGGTGGATGCCGCTCTTGCTTCGATGGAGGAAAAAACTAGAAAGGAATTGGACGAATGGTGGGTTCTTGGCGGTCGCTTCAAACAAGAAGGCTCCAAGTGGCTTTTTGGAAACAATAACGGACAGGGGCACCTTTGGATCCAGAAGAGTAGTGCCAACGAAGTGGCGATACGATTCCAGGATTATGGCAGCTGGGAAACTCCAAAGTATGTGACAGCAGATGACCAGACGGAAAAAAGAGCCTACAACGTCCGCTGCGTGATGTCGGAATAGACTGAAGAATTTAATCAATTGGACATTCAAACCCGTCGCAAGGCGGGCCTTTGTTTTATGCGGATATTTGCATAAGTGCAATAGCGTTTTCTGTCCCCTTTTGCTATATTTGAAACCGATAACAAACAAGAGGCAAAAATGTCCAAGATCGAAACTTTGTGCGTACAGGGCGGCTGGCAGCCGAAAAACGGCGAACCCCGCGTCCTCCCCATCTACCAGAGCACCACTTTCAAGTACGAGTCCAGCAACGCCATGGCCGACCTGTTCGACCTGAAGGCCAGCGGCTACTTCTACACGCGCCTGCAGAACCCGACCAACGATGCCGTGGCGTCCAAGATTGCGGCCATGGAAGGCGGTGTCGCTGCGATGCTCACGAGTTCCGGTCAGGCGGCGAACTTCTTTGCCGTGTTCAACATCTGCGAGGCGGGCGACCACTTCATCAGCACCAGCGCCATTTACGGCGGTACGAGCAACCTCTTCAGCGTGACCATGAAGAAGCTCGGTATCGAATGCACGTTTGTTGACCAGGACGCTAGCGACGAGGAAATCGAGAAGGCCTTCCGCCCGAACACCAAGTGCTTCTTCGGCGAGACGGTGGCTAACCCCGCCGGCAAGATTCTCGACCTGGAGCGCTTCGCGAAGCTTGCCCACAAGCACGGCGTGCCGATGATCGTGGACAACACGTTCCCGACTCCGATTCTTTGCCGCCCGATTGAATTCGGCGTGGACATCGTGACCCATTCCACCACCAAGTACATGGACGGTCACGCGATGGCCGTGGGTGGCTGCATCGTGGATAGCGGTAACTTCGACTGGGAAGCCCATCACGACAAGTTCAAGGGCCTCACCGAACCGGACCCGAGCTACCACGGCCTTGCCTACACGAAGGCTTTCGGCAAGGGCGCCTTCATCACGAAGGCTACGGCCCAGCTCATGCGCGACCTCGGCAGCATCCAGGCTCCGCAGAACGCATTCCTCCTGAACGTTGGCCTTGAAACGCTTCACCTGCGCATGCCGCGCCACTGCGAAAACGCTCTCGCCTGCGCGAAGTTCCTGCAGAACCACCCGAAGGTGGCCTGGGTCGATTACGCGGGCCTCGAGGGCAACAAGTACCACGAACTTGCCCAGAAGCAGTTCAAGGGTGGGCTCCCGTGTGGCGTTCTCACCTTCGGTATCAAGGGTGGCCGCGAAAAGAGCATCCAGTTCATGGACAACCTCAAGATGATCTGCATCGTGACCCACGTGGCTGACGCCCGCAGCTGCGTGCTGCACCCGGCAAGCCACACCCACCGTCAGCTCAGCGACGAACAGCTCATCGAAGCGGGCGTCGCGCCGGACCTGATCCGCTTCAGCGTGGGCATCGAGAATGTCGAAGACATTATCGCCGACCTTACGCAGGCTCTTGAGAAGGTGTAATAATGAATAGGGAGGGTATAACCCTCCCTAATACCCTCCCGGCACTCAATAACCCGCAAACCTGAAGGCTCGGCCTGATGGAGCGGGTTATTTTCGTGGGCATACGCAAGCGTATGCAATAATGAATAGGGAGGGCGTAAGCCTTCCCTAGTCGTATAACACCTTCCCTAATTTTATTATCGCTTGTTTCTGTCGATCCAGGGGCGGGCCGTTTCGCCTACGTATATCTGGCGGGGCCTGTTGATCTTAGAATTCGGGTCGTCGTGCATCTCTTTCCAGTGGGCAATCCAGCCGGGCAGGCGGCCGATGGCGAACATCACCGTGAGCATGTTGGTGGGGATTCCCATGGCGCGGTAGAGAATGCCCGAATAGAAGTCCACGTTGGGGTAGAGCTTGCGGGCGATAAAGTAGTCGTCCTTCAGGGCGGCTTCTTCGAGCTTGAGCGCGATTTCCAGCAACGGGTCGTTGATGTGTTCGTGCTCGAACACCTGGCCCATGAGCTTCTTCAAAACTTTGGCACGAGGGTCGTAACTCTTGTACACCCGGTGGCCGAATCCAGAAAGACGGAAGGGGTCGTTCTTGTCCTTGGCCTTTTCCATCACCTGCTCGATGGTCATGCCGCTGTTCTGGATACGGAGAAGCGTTTCCAGAACGGCCTGGTTGGCGCCGCCGTGAAGCGGGCCCCACAGGGCGCAGATGCCGGCACAGATGCTGGCGTAAAGGTTCGCCTGAGAGCTGCCCACCATGCGCACGGTAGAAGTGGAGCAGTTCTGCTCGTGGTCGGCGTGCACAATCAACAGGGTGTTCAGCGCCTTTTCCATGATGGGGTCCAGGTGGTAGGGCCTGGCCTTGCTGCTGAACATCATGTTCAAGAAGTTGCTGCAGTAGCTGCGTTCCGCTTCGGGGTAAACGAAGGGTTCGCCGATGCTTGCCTTGTAAGAGAAGGCTGCGATGGTGCGGATCTTGGAGATAAGGCCCGCGGTAGTCAGCTCGAATGCGCTGGCGATATTTTCGTCGTCGTAGAAACGGGGAGTAAAGAGGCCCACTGCGTTCACGATGGAACTGAGAATGCCCATGGGGTGGGCGCTGGGCGGCATCTCACGGAAAAAATGCAGCAGGTTTTCGTGGAGCAGTGCGTTTTCGGTAAGCAGCGTGCGGAAATGCCCCAGCTGCTCGGGGTTAGGCAGCTCGCCGTAAATCAGGAGCCATGCGGTTTCGGGGAAGGTGGCCTTTTCGGCCAGGTCCTCGATGGAGTAGCCGCGGTAACGGAGAATTCCCTTCTCGCCGTCCACGTAGGTAATGGAACTCTTGGTGCTGCCCGTGTTCAGGTAACCGTAGTCCAGGGTCACCAGGCCGGAACTCTTGCGCAAAGTGCTGATGTCGAGACCGTGTTCGTTTTCGGTGCCTTCAACCACGGGGAGTTCGTAACTCTTTCCGTTGTAATTCAAGGTCGCTTTATCGGACATGATTCCTCCAGTAGGGGCTAGGATCTAGAGACTAGGAAGTCCTTGTAGCTATTCATTCACACTAGCCTCTAAATCCTAGCCTCTAATCTCTAAAACACAATTATAAATATTTTCGAACAGCTTGCCCAGCTTGTCGGTTGGCACGGCGCTGAATGCCACGCGGATAAGGCCCGAAAGCATGATGGTACCCGTGCTGTAGTCGCTGATGAGCTTCTGGCGGAGCAGTTCGGCATCTACGCCCTTGGGTTTTACGCACATGAAATAGCCGCTGTTGCAAGGCATGGCCTCGAAGGCCTCCTTGTATTCGGGGTGGTCGGCCAGCACCTGCTTGATGATGTCGTAGCGCTTCTTGAGGATGGCGAACTTCTCGGCCTTCTGCTGCAGGTATTCCGGGCTCTGGAAGGCGGCCAGCAGAATCTTCTGGCTGATGCTGGGGGCGTTAGAGATGTTTCCGCGGACAACGCCGGCGGCCTTGTCTTCCAGGGCCTTCAGCTGGGCTTCCGTGGCGCCCTTGAAACCAAAGCTCATGAACCCGACGCGGAAACCCCACACGTAGTCTTCCTTGGTGGGGCCGTCCAGCTTCACGGCCAGCAGGTTCTCGCTTGCGTCCAGCACCTTGCTGAACAGGGATTCCTTGGTCACGCCGTCCTCATAGACCAGTCCAAAGTAGGCGTCGTCCAGCAGGGCCACCACCTTGTTGCCCGCGTTGGCGCAGTCCGTGAGGATTTTCGCGATTTCAACCGCTTCCTTTTCGGTGGCGGTATAGCCCGTGGGGTTGTTGGGGAAGTTCAACAGCACCACCTTCTTCTGGCTCTTGCTCTCGGAGAGGGCCTTTTTCAGGGCTTCCGTGTCAAAACCGCCGTCCTTGAAGGTGTTGAAAGTCTTGATCTTTGCACCGCAGCTGTTCACGAACACCAGTTCGTAGTTGTCCCAGTAAAGGTCGGGGATAATCACCTCGTCGCCCGGATCCAAGAAAAGGTAGCCCGCGCAGCTGATGGCGTGGGTCAGGGCGCAGGTCACGACCGGGTTGCTAAAAGCCTTGCCTGCGAGGCTCGGGTTCTTGCGGACAATCTGCTCTTTCCAGGCCTTGCGCAGGTCGGGGTTTCCGAAACTGGGGGCGTAGAGGAAGGCCTGCTTGGGCAGGTTCAGGCTCTTGAGCACGCAGTCGAGAACCAGGGGGCTACCGTCGTCTTCCAGGGCGGTGCCGATGGTGGCGTTGATTTCTTTGCCCTTGGCTTCGGCGCCCTGGCCCAGAATGCCCTTGCGGGGGAAGAAGATTGCCTTGCCCCTTTCGGAAAGCATGGAAAGTACGCTGCAGCCGTTTGCGGAAAGTTCCGCGTTGGCCTGTTCTGCGAGAGGATTGTAGCTCATGACCTTAGTCCTGTTAAAAAATTCCGAGGCCAAAGATAGAAAAATAGGGGCTAGAGGCTAGGGGCAAACGGCCTGCAGGCGCGGAAAAAAGCAGATAAAGACGGCTCGAAGCCCGCTGTTTTTCATTTTTTGAAAAACGGGAAGTCAACACCTGTGCATTACTTCCCGCGCCGGGCTTTTCGTTTTTTCACGAGTTCCTTGGCCTCGTTGATTTCGCCGACCAGTTGCTCGGTGGTGGGCAGATACAACTTATACTCACTAGCGAGGATAGTTTTGTTGCCTTCGGGCAAAGTCATTTTCACGGCAGAATCGTTTTTGCCTGCGCACAAAAGAATGCCGATGGTCGGGTTCTCTTCAGGCAATTTCTCGACTCGGTCGTGGTAATTCACGTACATCTGGAGTTGGCCTATATCCTGATGCGTGATTTTGCCCGTTTTGATTTCAATAACCACAAAGCAGCGAAGCAGCCTGTTGTAAAGAACGAGGTCGATGAAGAATTCATCGTCTTCGAGCATAATCCGCTTCTGCCGTGCAACAAAGGAAAAACCCTTACCCAGTTCGAGAAGAAAATCCGTAATATGCGAAATAATCGCGCCTTCCAGATCGGTTTCATAAAAGGCCGAATTCATTTTCAACCCAACAAATTCCAATATCATCGGATCCTTGATGACCTCTTGCGGAGTTTCAGGGATGCGCTCCTTGCGAGCGACCGCCAGCACGGATTCCTTGTCGTTGCTGAGCAAAAGGCGCTCGTATAGCTGGCTGTTGATTTGACGTTCGAGTTCGCGTTTAGTCCATGCGTTATTTACCGATTCGTGTTGATAATATTCCCTTTTATCTTTATCATGTATAGCAAGAAGAAGCTTATATTGAGACCAGTTCAATTGCGAACACACTGTATTCGCAATTGGATAGGTAATGAAAAATTGGCGGCAAAATTCCAATTGACGCTTAGAAAAACCGCTCCCGTATTCAGCTTCCAGCTTTTCAGCAAGCGATTTCACGATATACGCCCCGTAATCGGCACGCTTCTTACCATGCTGTTCTTCTTCGAAAATCCGCCTGCCAAGCTTCCAGTACATCTGGACACGACAGAAATCGACGCTCCTGACCGCATTTTCCCGCGCAGTCTCGATGATTTGCTTGGCATCTTGGATCAACTTCGTAGAGATAATTTCTTTAGACTTCATTATAGCCTCCATGAGGTCGCAATTTGCGACCGGTTATTTCCCGCTCCTAGCTGCGACAATTTAAAATGGAAAACAGCCGTTCAAAGCGGGAACTACGCCTGCACTGCAGGCACAATTAGGGTTTATTTATGTTTTGGGATGCTCTTGCGGTGCTGTTGGCGAGGGCTTTCCTCGGCGTTACCTGGCGCGGCTTTCGCCACACACTCGAGCAGGTCGTGTTCCTGCCAGCTATCCAACAACATCAACAAGAAGGTTGATGAACCCCACCGCGGATGCACGTACGGGCCGCAAGGCCTATGCCGACTGTCGCAGGGATTGTCGTAATACAGGGATAAATATACAAAGAGGTTTGAGGAAAGTCAACGCCTGCGCTATTCTTCGACGGCTTTCCATCCGCGATTTTTGCGAAGGTCTTCGTCTTCCCATATTTCATGGGGCCACACTTGGATTTTATTTCTCAACAATTTCCCAATGGCCATTCTTACGCGCGCCGACTCTACGGATGAGGCCGAGTTCCTGAAGTTTTTTCAAGTTCTCACGAACAGTATCGCGGTGCTTATTTGTTAACGACGCTAAATCATCATAAGTATAATTGTTGTTTTCTTTAACCAAATCCAATAGAACTTGTTGCATCTTATTTATAGGCGGATTTATAGGCGGATTTATAGGCGGATTCACACCCCCTATATTCCACTTACTTGCAAGTTCCTTATACTGGTCGCTTGCACGGCATTCAACCGTAAGCCCGCCAAATTCGGCCTTTGGTTTAGGGAGTTTAGAATCAGTTTCTTCGCAAGCCAATTCGATGTTGTAATAGCCACGCCCCCAACTTTCCACATAGCCGCTCTTAAAAAATACGTTGGCGATATTGGGATTGCGGGGCTTGGAAACATGCTTTTTGAAAAGGTCCTTCACCTTCACTTCTTCCGGCATGTTGCCCGGGTTCCACATCCAGATACGGTCAGAATAAATCTTGATTTGGATAGGGGTCGTTTCGGTGTAATCCTTATGGACAACAGCGTTCAACAACAATTCCCTGAATGCGTCGGGCGGGAAAAAGAACCGCTCCTGGCGATTGATTCCCTCGTAACTCACCAACGCCTTCATGTATTTCGTGAAAATCAAGTCCATCGCCCGCTCGACCTGAATCAAAAGCGGTCCATGGATTTCGTCTTGGTACAAAATATCCGCTTCGGTCGCGAAAAAACCAATCTTTATATACGCTCCCGTAACCCAGCGTTCCGGGTCAGGATGGAAACACATCATGGCCGCCCGTGTCAAATGGCTACCTTCGGTGCAACGGAGATTCTGGAGAAGATTCTGCACCGAGACTCCGGCAGCCTTTTTATCGAGACGCTGCGATTCGACCGCCTTTTCCCTGAACAACCTTAGCGCTCCGTGATCCAACTCCTTCGTCGAATTTGTCCACCTTGATTTCAAAGTAATCCAACCCACCAGCATTGAGCAGTCGCATCTCGCAAATGACGCCCATCGTGTTGCGAATCTTATTCGGAATATCTTCACTCAACTTATGAGCATTCTTAACACCACAAACATAGCCTTTATCGTCAACACCGACAAAAAGCGACCCGCCTTCGGTATTTGCGAATGCGCACACCCATTTCAGATATTCATCTTGCCAAGACTGTTTAAATTCAACGTATTGACATTCTTTAACCAAAACTTTCGTAGCCATGCAGCCTCCATTTGCCGCATGTTGCGGCTTGTTGATGTTAGAGGCGTCCCCTTTATCCCGAAAATCGGGAAAAAAAAAAGACGCATTTCTCCATTTGACAGAGAAACACGTCGGGCATTAATGTACCTAATATTCAGAATCTTGGCTAGGGGCTTAAGAAAATTTTACAAGGAGGATTTGACAGACACTGTCTGTCAAATTGCCATATATCGCACAATCTAGTACTTAGCATAGACTTCAGATTGGGGCAACACCGTTGCTCCAATTTGTGACCGGTTGAATTTTCAATTGCTTCGCTTTTTCACCTTCAATTTGTTTATTACCTTCGACACCTCGAGCACTACATCTGTGTATTTAGTTTTTTTAGTGTCAAAGCAAAGCGTTTTATCAAAATCGATAAATTTGATACATGTGCCAGTACTCCAGTAATAACTCACATTTTCGTATGTATTGCAAATTTCTTTAAAAAATTCTACAACCTTCTGCTCATTATCTTTTTCTTTTTGAAGCGGTGTAAATATTCGTTCCAATTTGTCGTACAATTTTTGTTCTTCTTCATTGAAGCCGCTTTCCCCATCAGCGTACATCCCCCAGTTATACATCATTTCAACTTCTTTTTCTGTAAATGTGTAGTTCATTTTTTTCCTCACTTTTATGGTTAAGTTTATTTCCCACGCCGGGCTGCGGCAATCTCGGCGTTGATTTCATCGAGCGTCATTTCGGCGGAACCTGCCTTCTCGGCATCAGCGGAAAGCTGCTGCATGAGAACCTTCCAATAACCTTCTTTTCTCCCGCCAACTCGTTTTAACAGTCTCTTCTTTTGCAGACTAGAAAGGTGATATTTTACGCCGTCAGGAGTGATATCTCCGAGAGCCCCGGCAATTTCATTACGAGAAAAACCGCTATTTTCCTTAATCACTTCAAGAATTTTCAACTCCCTTTCGGATATCTTTTGGGTAGTTTTTTGGGTAGTTTTTTGGGTAGTCTTTTGGGTAGTCTTTTGGGTAGTTTTGGGAAACTCCCTTTCCCAATACAGGGTCATCCTGAAATCCCCATAAAAATCCTGCATCACGGGCTCAGGCAAGCCACTTTCTTGCATCGCTTTGTAGATGTTTGGAATGCCACTGCCCCAAGTTTCGACAATGCGCATATAGATAAACGTTTCGGCAATTCCCTTGTTGCGGACGCTAGACATCCCTTCACGCATCTTTTCCAAGGTTATGTCCCTGCAAAGCGTCCCTGGCGACGTCACCTCTAGACGGTCATCATACAAAGCTACCTGCACCTTACGAGGGATTAAGTAGCTGCGATGACACACTGCATTTGCAATGGCTTCGCGCACTGCGGATTCGGGCAATAGGGAGGTGTCGTGCCTAAAGAGCCCTTTTACCTTGGACTGAATCGGCAGATTCCGCATCACGAACTGGTAAGCTGATTCTATTTGTTCAAAAAGAGGACCCTCCATATTTTGGCGTTTCAAGAAATCGCCACGAGTGCGGCCTTTGAATACGGCGCATTGAATCTTCGCATCAGGGAAATCCTCATTTTTACCCTGCAAAAGTCTGAATCCGTTTGTGGCCTCCAAAGAGCGTCCTTCCTTTTTCAACAGTTTCCACGAAATCAACTGGTTGACGGTCGGCCTACGTAAAGCGGCGCGTTCCTTCTTGCTCAATGTTGCTGCCGTAAAATCATAAACCTTGTCACAAAGATTTTCGACTTCCTCCTTTGTGACGATTTCGCCAATCGGCTGCTGGTCATAAGATTCGTTTTCGCCTTCAAGAACTAGCTCCTTGAGCATGTAGCGTTCAGCCTCGCGGGTCGTTGCCGCCACGCGAACAAAAGTGCCCTCGGTAATCCCCCTGCTCTTTATGTAATAGGGCTGCTGCATTCCAGAAGGAACTGTCACCACGATAATGTAGCGTTTGTCGATTTCTTGAAGATTAATAATCGGTCTGATTTTAGGTTCGCAGCTGTTGAAAATCGTATCGGCAATGATGTCGGCCTTCTGAAAGACCTCGCTCTTTTTAATGCCCACTATTTTATGTGTTTTATCGTCCACGCCAAAAACGATCGTGCCACCCTTGCCATTGGCAAAAGCTACAACAGTCTTGATAAACTTGATACTCTGTTCAGGAACATCTCTCTTGAACTCAAGCACCTCTGATTCGCCAGCTAAAATTTCTTCCTTGGTCATGAAGGTCTCCCTTAATAATCCTCTAGCCCGCTCGGCATAAGCGAACGTTAAAAACGGGTTTAATTGCGTCTGCACTGCAGGCACAATTAGAGTTTGTTTATGTTTTGGGATGCTCTTGCAATATTGTTGGCGAGGGTCTTCCTCGGCGTTACTTGGCGCGGCATTCGCCACACACTCGAGCAGGTCGTGTTCCTACCAGCTATCCAACAACATCAACAAGAAGGTTGATGAACCCCACCGCGGATGCACGTACGGGCCGCAAGGCCTATGCCGACTGTCGCAGGGATTGTCGTAATACGGGGATAAATATACAAAGAGACCAGCAGGAAGTCAACGCCTGCGCGTTACTTTCCACATTTCTCTGTAGCGTTCCCCGGCTCGCCTGCATACATGTCATCCCCGCCCATTCGGCATGCTCAGGGCAGGCTCCGGCGGGGATCTCCAAGGCGCACCTCGCCGGGTCGGGCTATATTCTAGGGGCAATCGCCTGCGCTTTCGCTTGCCGCTAGCCTCCTAGAACCAAGCCTCGCTACGCGAGTCTTGTCCCCATGGGGTCACTATCCCTAACGCAAATGCTAGAAAAATCAGCCTTCTTTGCAGGGCAAGAAGTAATATTCGTCCTTGTCAGAAAATTTAGGGTTGCCGGCTGAAAATCCATTTTGCAAGAATACATTGCCTACAACAGGTTTATTCATGATGTATTTAGGAAGCCTATGGACTTCACCTATTTTGGCTTTTTCAAAACTTTCTCTTTTGACAAAGAAACCATTTAGCGACTCGTCAAAAACAACTGATTTTTCCTCAAATTCAGCTTCTTCCAAATCACTCAAGTCGTTCTCCCAAATTTCTTTGGGAGTTACGCGGGCTATCATTTCGCAACCGCCCTCTATCCTCTTCCACATTTCTTTTACATCGTCGTCATCAATGGAAGTTTTTTCTAAAGCCAATATAAGGCATTTTAAATCTGCGGGCTTGAAAATTTTTCCGGCAAGCGCGCGGAAATGAGCATTGACAAATTCGGTCTCCGATTTTTTGGGCCATACTGCGTAAAATACGTAATATTTATCCAGCAGCTCCAAAAAATCTTCGCGGAATCTCTTTCGGGTCTTCTTCTTGAAATCGTCGCGCAGGGACGAATGCTTGGAGGTGTATGTCTTGAGCACGTACAAGAAGTTTATGTTGTACACCTTCAGCAGGAGCGTGTCGCGGTCAAAGAGGCGGTTTCGGAAATGACGGTTGCGCTTACCCCACATGTCTTCGCCGGGCTTGATCGGGTCTTTCGATTCGCCTTTCTTCGAAAAATACGGATCGTCGTACTGGCCGTCGTTTTCGTACTCCGGGACAAATCCGCGGATAAAGAAGTTTGGCGTGACGCTGTAGCCTTCTGTCACCGAGTCCCTGTAGCGAACTCCTTGATGGACACCCGAACTATAGCATTCGTCATTGCCATCGACAAAATCGGGAGAGAAAAAGTCTTGGACAATGTTCTTGGCGTAGGTGTACTGCTTTGCAACCGACTGGCCGAGCACCTCGTTTTCTTCTTTATAATACTTACTATCGCCAATGTGCCAAATGCTTTCGCTCCCGTCGGCGAATATCAGCGACTTTTCCTTGTACAGGTGGTCGATTATCTTGCCGTCTTCGTTTTTCTTCAACTTCGCGACTTCTTCGTCCTGGTCGCTGATGAGACTGTCTATCATCGCCTCGAAAACATTGTTGAACGAATTTGCAATCAGGTATTCCTTCGCCTTTACGTTCTTGTTGGTGTACCTGGCGCCCCAACGGAAAAAAGCCTCCATTATGTTGTAGAGTTTCAGCAGGCGGTCTTCGAAATACTTGTACTTGATACGGCGAAGCTCGCGCAGCCCGCGTTCGCATTCCAGAAGGCGTGCGAATTCCGGCCTTTTGAGCGGAATGTAGAAATCACTCTGCGGCATTTCGAACCCGAACTCGTCCTGGATAAACTTCATCGCGGAGAAATACAGAACAAGCAGACGGTCATCCAAATCGAAAACCTTCTTCTTGTTCACCAGCTCCATGTAGATTGGCGAATCGCCCTGAATAAAGGGCGTCTTTTTCGCGATGGTCCGCTGCCAGTTAATCCGGTTGTTTCCGCTATGCTTGTTCTTGGCGACAAAGACGAACAGGTTCTGGTTTTTCTTGTAGAACAGTTCCATGCTGCTCATGACATCGAGCAGCGTCGCATAGCGGGCATCGCCCCTGAACTTGGAATGTTCCATGTGGTCCGGGGAACGGACACCGGTCATATCACTGTCGGTGCGGTACTTGTCGATAGCGGAATAGAGCCAAGTCGAAAGTGACGAGAGAAACCTGCGCTGAACGTTCTTTATGGGCGACTCGCCCTTTCCGAAAATATCCTCGCCGTTCGCAGCGATCGGCACGCCGAAAGCCTTTGTATTGTTGCAGTCGAGAAAGACCTTGGGCAGCACGAATACAGGATTCCCGTTGAAAAAGCAATAACCGACGCCATTTATTTTTGCACCCGTGTCGGCCGCTTTGGTATTGAAGCCGCTCTCGCTCTGGAAATCGCTATTGCCCTTATAACCGATAACCTCCTTGAGGTAATCGGCTTCGTAAGCAAATTCTTCGAACAGGAAAATCATGAACAACCAAAAAGTTTTAGGCGGTCACTTTCTCAACTTTCAGATTTTCCATAATCTTGTTCACGATAGCTTCAGCATCTTTACTGAAAAGCGATTGGAACGTCACGCTATTAATTTTTCCGTCGCCATCCCCATACGGGAAGTGGAATACGGCCTGCCGTTCAGTCTCGTCTTTATACACGGAATCCCACAAATAGAAAAGGACCTTGGAACGGAATTCATTGAACGCAATTTTCAAATCATCGCTCTTCGGCTTAATGAAGAACTCGCCCATCTGCTTGTCTTCGCTTTGCGTGGCGTCGTAAATGTCGGCATTAACTTTTTTCAAGAAATCGAGCCACTTGTATTTTGAATCACCAATTTCTATTATAAAACCAGCCTCAGAGTGGTCATAATTGATAGGTACATACTCCCAGTCAAAGCGGCGCTTAAACGCACTGTCCATGGGGAACAGCGACTGGTCGCTGGTGTTCATGGTGGCGAGAATGTTCAAGTTCGGCGGGAGCTTGAGCTTACCTTCACCAACCAAGTCTTTGTATTTATCCCAGACAGATTTTAATCCGGCTTCATCATTTTCAAGCCAGTCCGCAAAATCGCAATCCGCATCAATGGAATATTGCGAGAATCCTTCACCATCGCGGTCAAGCAACTGGAAAATATCGCCGAAAATCTGGGCACAGTTCCCGCGGTTGATTTCTTCGATAACGAGATAGACTTGAATATCTTTCCCGCTGTCATTCTGGAGGGGCGAAGCCCCGATAGAATCACGGGAATCTCTCTGCAAATACTGCTTCCAAGCCGTAGCGTAAGCCTTCGCGAAAACCTGAGGAACAAAAGAATAGGTGATTTTTTCGCCCTCTTTCTTGGGTTTGTAGGCGCCTACGAATTGAGCGTAATCGTAATCGGGGTGGAACGTAGTGCGGAACACCTCTTGATTTTGAACGGCTTCATTAACCTTGAAAGATTTGCCTGTACCTGGAGCTCCGAAGAGAATTTGTTGCATTACAGATTCTTTAGATGTCACTTGTGAGAACCCTTCTTTATTCTCTTTTTCGTCTTTTGTAAATTCAGATAAAGAAAAAGACTTGTTTTTCTCATTTGGATTAATACAATTAATTTTATACTTATCTAAGTATAGTCGGTTAAACTCCTCAATAAATTTTTCAAATTCGTTTTCGTAAGCAAGTTCATTCCATGTGTAATAAGTTATGCCATTAGCAATCCATTGACTATTTACGTTAGCATCATCTTTGCGAGAACGATATTTCTCTGCATCATTCTTAATAGCCGCTAAATTTTTATCATATAATTCCTTTTTACAGCCAAAAGCACATCCCCCTATTGTCAAAAATTCTTGACGTAAACCCCGATGATTTTTTTCAACAAGCTTGGAATTAGATATCAGCTTTTCATCAGATATATTGCTATCATTACAACATTTAATAAGCGTGTTAATAACACCTTCCAATAATTTAGGCATTCCTTTATATTCTGTCTTTTTTTCGCTCATTGTAACCTCAATAAATTTATTCACATTACTTTTTATGGTTGAAACTTTATCCCCTAAACACGCTCTTCCTGTGATATTCCAAGTACGCCATTCTTGCTTCATCTATAGGAAGAAGCTGAATATACGAATCATTCTTTAATCCTATACGCTGAGTATTTTTAGGCGTTAACCATTGAGAAATCAATACATGTTTATCATCTGTAAATGTGATAAAGCCTTGATCAAACAACCTGTCAAAAAGCGGCGATAGAATAAATCCATTTTTAGGATCTATTTTTTCTTTCTCATCGCACACGGCCCATGGTTTTATATGACTCGCCACAAGCAGACGCTCATCGTTGATCATTGTTATTGGGCAGAAAGGACATTCTTCAAGCAATGCATTACGATATTTTTCTTGGCCAATGCGTCCGTTATCTTTATTTTGTTTCTTTCCGCCAGCATCGTATTTTACAGCCTTTTCCTTAACGTAATCGGTACTTCTTCCGTAATTGAAAACAAGCGGACCATTTTTCTTTGTTTCAATCGCTTCAAAATCAACAAATAATTTTAGGTAATAGCAGAATGAACCGTCAGTTGCTTCAACTCGCATCGCAGAGATATAACTAACAAGAGGCAATGACAATTCTCTAATTAAGTAATAGCCTTCGTCACTGGAATTAATATATCCACGTGGTCCATCAATTTGTTCTTGATCCTGAACGTGGAAATAAATTACATCTTCCAATGATTGCACTTTTTTATACCGTTCTTGCCACAAAGCGGTAAAAAGAGATTTCCCACGATAATCGTATGATGGATTTAAATACTCAGCCTTAATGGTCTCCATATACGAAAGCAAATCTTGCTTTAAAAGAAAACATTTAGCAGAGAAACCAGCCTCACCAAAAAAATTTCTCATGGAAAGTTTAGAACCAAAATACAGCTTAGCCTCGCCATTCCCGGTTCCAATTTTATTTTTCGTTAGGACAAAACAATCTGGAATCGTGATTATGCTGTCGTAGACATCTGCAAATGTGTATTGTCCTGCGATTTTCATATTACACTCCGTATTTTGTAATATCCATTTGTTTTAACAAGGCAATTAAAACATCAACAACGATACTATTGCCCGCCTGCTGGTATGTTGCCGTATCAGAAACAACTATTTTAAAAGAATCCTTGAATCCCATTAAACGGAGGCATTCACGAGGCGTCAATTTGCGAATACGGCCTTTGTGGGTTACGTAGTTGTCTACACCTGCACGGTGCATCTTGTGCATCGACTGCAGAAGCGGTCGTGCAATATCTAAATCCGTTTTAGTTGATGTTTTGAAATTCTTAGTACCACCGGCTAAAACATATTTTTTGACCTTGTCAGACAGGTAGTACTTTTCTTCAACATCCTTTACATCAAAAATGAATTCATCAAACGCTTCATCAGAAGGAGTCAATTTGGAATCTGGATGATATACAAAATCACCATGCCAGTTGAACTGCTGATTTCTCTTTTGACATAGTGCAATATCTCCATTGATTTGTGTATAGCACTTTTCACGATTCTTTTGGCTGGTGACGAATTTAATGCCTTTTTCCTTCAAAAAATATTTCGTATCAATGTAGTCTTCGAGGAAGTCGTACATCTTGTATTCAAGAGGGATCGGAGCAGGGAATTCAAATTTTGTCTTTTTATTCTTAAAGCCAAGGCAATACACGCGTTCGCGATGCTGAGGGATGCCATAATCCTTACTGTTTAGAACTCTAAAATAAACAGTGTAGCCTAACTCTTCAAAAATATCATGCATAACATGCCAGGTACGGCCTTTATCATGACTAAGCAAGCCCTTAACATTTTCAAACAAGAAAACCTTAGGAGATGTTTCTTTTACGACTCTTGCAAATTCATAAAAAAGTGTCCCACGAGCATCTTCAAAACCTAGGCGTTTGCCCACCATAGAAAAAGCTTGGCACGGAGCTCCACCAATAATGAAATCTACTTTTCCAGCGTATGGTTTAGCATCGAAATCTCTGATGTCCGTAAACCAATCTTTTTCTTTAATATCATAATTTGCAAAGTAGCTTTTCTTACAATTAGGTTCAATGTCACCCGCAAAAGCGATCTTATGCTTTAATCCAAGACGTTGAAATGCATGCTCAATGGCGCCAATGCCACTAAACATAGTTCCAATACGAATGGTCTTTTCTGGCTTTGAGAACTCCAAATCTTTCCAATTCGTACCAGCTGAAATAGGGGTCTGTTGGACATCCCCATATTCCAAGGCTTCAACACGTTTTTTTACGATCTTCTTTACTTGAGAGATCTTCTTGCTGGTTTCTTGAATATCTTTTTTTACTGTAGGCATATCACTAATTTAGAAATTTAGAAAACTTTGTTTATTTGGTAATGACAGAAATTGTCTTTTTTTACAGAAAAATATTGTCATCTTAACCGCTAGTTTTTGGCTGATGAAATTTTTTCGTACATTTCATATAGCGATTTGTTATATTGCCTAGCTTCTGCTAACAAATCAGAGTATGACTTAACAAAGACGTTTTTTCCAGCTAGCGCATCACGCATGATCTCTGCACCAGGTTCATAAGACATATTATCAGAAATTAAATATCCAACAACCTTGTTTACTGCGCTAGGATATTGTTTTTTTATGAATTCAACATATGCGCAGACTTGTTGAAGCTGTTTGCTTGTAAGCTTTATTTTAGGACGTTTTAATTCGATTACATGAACAATTCCTGAATCATTTGTGCACAGAAAATCTATTCTTCGGTCACCATCGGGAAGATCGTCATCCTTAAATGTTTGTTTAAGAATATTAGAATATGTCGTTTCTCTTTCAAATTTTGACATTTTGGGGTCAAGCAACCAAGGAAATTCTTCTAAAAATTTTTGAATAACTTTATTTTCTGAAGCATTTCCCCTCACATATTTTTCAAATTGTTCAATAGCTTTTATTCTACCAAATGAAATTTTTGCATATTCTTTCGCTTCAATTTCCGACCAATCTGTCAACAATTTTATTGCCTTTTCATCCTCCAAAACTTCCATTTCATCCAATTTTTGCGTAAAATTCCTAAAGCCCGAAAAGCTATACATGTCTTTAATACAGGAAATGTAGGATTTTGACGATTCAACAGAAATATTGTCATTCTGCAAAATGGCATCCACCAACTTCCGCGCAAGAGGTCGCTCCGCAGAATTTAGCGAATTGATCCAACCATTTAATTCAAGGCCGCTTTCATTGACTTTTTTTTCTTTATCCTCTTTTCTTTGCTGGCGCCATTTCTTTTGAGTTATGGCGACAATCTTTTCCATTAATTTCTTTAACTTTTCGAGATCCTCATTGCCATAGGTATCCCATGCTAAGGATTTTCTATCTGTAGAACAATTATCTATATCTAACGCGGCATCAACAAAATCTACGGTAAATTCCCCTGCCATATATTGAAAGAAATTATCATTACCCCTTTCGCTAAACGCCTTATTTTCTTGAACCAATTTTCCTCGAGAGAATAGGATTATGCCCTGTTTATCTTTTGTTAAAGGGGTTGCCGCCGTATATATAGAGCCCTCTATCTTATTTGCACAAGCAAAATTGTATAATTCGGCAAATTCATTACAATCATTCTGATAATCTTTCGGGAAAGTCCAAAAAAATTGACTTTTTTCAGAATCGTAAACATTTTTATCTATTTTCAAAGAATTGTCGTCATTTATTTCTACAATAAAATCTGAAGAAAAAATCCTAAACCTAGATAACAGTCCCTGCCTATACGCAGCCACATCAAAGCCCGACTTTTTAGCAAGTTCTTCAATAAGAACTAAAGTCCCGTTCGCTTCTGATGTTTGCCGATCACATTCTATAATCTTTGGTTTGTATAATTCTTTATTCTCTAATCCTTTTATTTCGTCATAATTCATGACAAAGGTATTTTTCAAACCATTTTTCACTGTTGAAATAGTGATTTTTTTTCCTATTCCGAACATTGATAATTTGCCTAGCCCCTTCTTCCCAAGGACAGGACGAGAACTAGGCGTTTTGTCAGAGCCGCATTCTACTCGTCTATTTCGCCCTATTTTCAAAAACTTTGTATTCAACTCGTCGAAAGACATTCCCATGCCATCATCCTGAACGGAGATGCTTTTGGGTCCCTTTTCGTTGAAGTAAATTTTTACTATATGAGCATCAGCATCCCATGCATTAGACACCAATTCGGCAATCATTGGTGGAATCGTTGAATATAATTTTACTCCCAAATGATCTATTGTCGCTATATCAAAACTAACCTGCAGTTCCCTTATTTTCTCATTATCCATCCCACACCTCCACTAGTTTTGCGGCGATTTTTTGCGCCAAAAGAACGGGAACGGCATTGCCGATTTGTTTAAAAGCATCTGTACGGCTTGGCTTTCCTGACGCACTCTCGAAATAGTAATCATCTGGGAATGTCTGCAAACGAGCGGCTTCTCGCGGAGTAATGGAGCGGTTTTGCTCTATATCTGGGTGAATATAGTAATGTCCATCCTTTGCAATATGTGCGACAACCGTCTGCGAAGCTCTTTTATTAGCTGCAACAACTTTAAATCTATCCAAAAAAGTTGTTTGGTTTGCATGAGTTTTCAATTCGTCAGGAAGCTGACTATAATTCAAACGTTGGCGTTCATCATTCCATAGCGCCACGACATGTCTGTATATTTCCAAATCCCTTTCACAATTTGGTCTTGCGCAATGATAAGTGATGGGATATGTTGAAAAAATATGGGCATCATCTAGCCACTGACTGTGGCGCTCTCGCGGCGAATAATAACGGAAATTTCCTTCTCCCGCTTGAATCCTCGGCAACCCAGAAAAAACTGCACCTACAGTATAATTTGCAGGAACAACATCAGGGGCTGGATAATCAAATTCCACATCAGTTCTCTTTCCAATCAGAATTATACGTTTCCTTTTTTGTAGGACGCCATAATCATCCGCAGAAAGGACCTTATATTCCGTTTGATAACCAACCTGTCTGAATTTCTGGCGCATCAATTCAAAATACGAATGACCTTCTTCATCTTTTGCGCTCAGCAAACCTAGCACATTTTCAAAAACAAAATACCTTGGCTGATATCTATTCAAAAAGCGAGCATAATATTGATATAAATAATTACGAGCATCGTTCTTCATGCCATTAGGATCACGAGCTCGACCAACAAGAGAGTAGGCCTGGCATGGAGGTCCGCCGACAATAAGATCGATATTATCTTCGCCCTTCAACCCATCAATTTTCTTAAAAATAGTCTGCAAGGTATTATCACCTATTTCCTTGCATATTACGGAATCAAGCCTTTCCTTTGGAACATGGGCATAAAGCTCATCACGTGTTATTTCGCCTCTGAGATATTGGGCGTACACCTCACCTTGACCATTGTTTTCCAAGTAGTGAAATGCTTCACGCGTTTTAAGCGTATAACAAGCAGCTTCCCAAAGCTCTACGTGGGCAACAGGCTCAAAACCTTCCCGAACAAAACCTTCGGAAAGACCACCAGCGCCAGCGAAGAGGTCTAAAAACTTCATTTTACCTTCACTCCCAAAGATATCAATTTTTCTTTAACCGCATAGCAGTCATCCATCATCGTTTTTACCGCAATTGGAATAAAATTGGTTTTGGGCAGAGTATATTTTTTTACATAAGAAATTGCTTTAAGAAGGCTCGTTCTTTCAGCATTATTGCCAATTCCATGAGCTTCAGCTAATTGCATGATTGCAGTCCAATACTGAGGCCCCGGTTTGACAAAATCCACTAAAGCCTTCAAACCATCGTTTTCCTTTTTGTCCTTAGAAGCATCCAACTCTTGCTTTTTCACCATACTCAATGGAATCAGTTCATCCAAAAAGCCCTCTTTTAACGAATATGGTTTTTCCTTAAATTTTTCCCATGTAGAAGCTTTCTTACAATACTCAGAAACAATCATCCCATTGCAATCACAAATGAAGTCGTTCGTGAATTTTGTAGCTCGTTCAACCTCTTTCATAAAGCCGGGACCTATTTTTTGCCATTGCCAAATTTTTTCCCAGTCAATGCTCATGTCTTCTGGAATACAACTGATGATTTTTGCGATGGCATATGGAACAATATCCATTTTAAATCCGCCAGCTTTATACCAAAAGCCCGTCGGTTTCTTTGCACTGTCTTTGTTCTTTTCAAGATATTCATCTACCGTTCTGAAAATTATCGCCGAAGCAATACTTTTGTGGAAGAAAAATTCATTGAAAAGATTTTTATTTTTCCCAAAAAGTTCGCGAATGCTTTGATTAAATTCTTTTATAACAAAATTCTTTCCCTTTGCAACGACATTCGGTTTTTGAGCAACTGTTGTCAAATACATTGCCAACTGTTCTTTTGTAACAATCTGTTCTTTGGGATATTTTGCCAAGAATTTTTTCAGGTTTTCACCATGCAATTTTAATTGTTCTTGCTTGTATTTTTTCCGAGCGCGTTCGTAATACCATGCCGTCGGAATAGCATATCTTTTGGGTGGGGCAAGATACGTTTTTGACATTCTTTCCATTTTTATATGGAAGGGGTCGTTAGAGAATAGGTCGGCCGCAGTCACCTTGTTTTGGCTATTTGCATATTTCGCAATATCTTGAACCATTTGATCATAGAAACTAACGCCATCGTCGTTTTCGGATTCCCGATTCTCAATGACAGTAAGTTTCATGGGGACAAAGATGCCGTCCAACGATGTATTGGTCTTCTTTAACACGGCTTCTGCAAGCGATGCTGTTGTTTGACCACCATTGATAATTTGTAAATCATCAATTTCTGTAATATACAACTGGGTATCTTGTTTAGTAAATTCAATGTTTGCAGCTGTCGCCGCAATCCCGTTATTGTAGGTAAAGAAATTTTGCGGTTCGTTATTTATCGTTTTTCTAATGCCGCTGTTTACGCTTTTTGCGCCGCCAGTTCCCAAGAATGCGCGGACATTGCCTTCAAGGACCTTACTGCCATAATCAATATAAATATCAGCCAATAATTTTCCTGGAATAATCGCTATATATGCTTGGTATCCTAAATTTTCGCCCAAGTTTCCCTTTATGCAAGGAATTCCTTCCACATTATAGTCTTTTTCGAAGTCTATATGGACCGTTTCCGTCAAATTATTTTTTTCTTGGTCATAAATGCGTTCAATATGCCACAAATCTATTTCTAAGGGCATATCATTAAAATTATCTTTCTTTATTTTCTTTGTGCTTTTAGTCTTTTTTCTGCCATTCACCTTAGGCGCTTTCATCAAATCTTGATTCATCAACTTTGTGTCTAGTTCTTTGTTCGTCAGAATCAAGAATTTTATTTTCAGAATTTTTTCGGGATCGTCGTTGTTCGAATTGTTTATTTTGCCTCTAATGAAAGATGCTACATCAAGCATTTCATCTGAGTCATCAAAATAGTCGTTAATTTTTCCATTGCATGTTTCATCTAAAAAATAAAACATTCTCCAATACAGCTCATCAACTCTAGTTGATGTGAGTTTCGAGGTCTCAATAGAATCTTCAAAATCGCTAATAAACAGAATCAATGTGTGGTCTGCATCATCTATGCTATAGCCATCTATACGCATTTTCCTGTTGTTGGAACAGGTTTTATCACCACAATTTACTCTTTGCGGAGACTGCAGATCATCATAATCAGTCAACAAGTCTAATATATGATTGATGAACTCATCTTCCGTGTCTGTTCCATTAATGGCGGAATCATCGCGCAGCCTTTGAAGAAACTCTTTCTTGTATTCTTGGATGTCATTCATAAGGAATATTCCATTCAGATGATTTCTTTATTTTTTATTGCAATAAGCGATATTTCGTATTTAGCAGACACTATTCCAGAAGGTACGATCGACGGAATTAATCGAGGAAATAGATCGTCAACATTAAAGCGGCGTATATTTTTTAATGCAAACATAAAGCTATCATAGGCCATATTGTATACATATCCGCTACTTTCTATTTTAGACAAAAACAATTCTTTAGCATCTTGTGCTTTAATAGATTCGCATACATCCCAAATGAGTTGATTCAGCGTTATGCCCGTATAGGAAGGGCTCATTTTTTCGAGCAAAGCAATCACTAGTTCGCCAGGGATATTTGAGTCTAGTTGTTCCAATGACGAGATTGAAACTGTATCTTTGTTAAAAGATATTGCCTTTGCTTCATACCATTTATCTTCATAGGAAAAATCTTTACGGGTACAATCCTGACCACTCCATCCATCTATTGCTTTTTCTACACCATATTTTTCAAAAAGAAAGTTCTTCAAAAGAAGCAATTCTCCTATGAGTCCCATTATTTTTTCTTCAGAAAGGATCTCGTTTCTCGGAGAAAAGAACATCTTCTTCCAAAGAGAAAAACGGTCAATAACGGCGTTGTAGCCTAATGAGGCCGATTCCAAACCGCGCGTTTTTTCCACCATGTCTTCGCAAAATTTGAAAAACAAGTCATTTAGTTCTTTATCGCACAAAGAGAATCGAATTGTACAATATTTATCATTCTTATATTGATTGACTTCTATATATTTCGTCCCCTGTACGCGTCGTGCAGTAAAATTCGACCTGTATTCGATAGACATTCGGCCTATTTCATCAATTCCAATATGCCAATCTAAGATATGGTCGGCATCAACTCGCGAAAAGAACGAAGGCCTGTTAAACTCTGAAAATCTTGATTTGTAATCCATTTTAAACCTCCTCAAGTTCCTCATCAAAGTGTCTATCATAATAGTTGTAGGATTTATTCGCCTTGTATTTCGTAAAGCTCATTGAAGACCATTCTTCATTTCTTGGGAAGCCAATCATAAACGCAGAAAAAGGACATGAATGCATATCTTTTTTCAACTTAGAGAAATTCACATTATCTTTCTGTCCATCTTCCAAATTCAAATCCATCAAATAAATCATGAGTAATGGCCTACGATCTTTTACATACTCAAACCAAGCATCGGTTGGCAATGTTTTCATCTTTTTTTCAGGATCATGTTCTTTGCGGAACATTTCTTCAGCTTCCTTAATAATATCCTTTGCAGACCTTCCGTTATAATCAACAATTCCAACTTTGCCGTCACCAGGACCGCACAATTTGCCTCTAGAGCCAATATTAATTTTATTCCGTTCGGAATCGAATTTGCACTTATTTCTTACCACTCTATGTATTTCAATTCCGTCTATATTCACCACAGGAGATTCGTCTGAACCATCCATAAACGCCACATCAAAAAAGCTTATGGCAGAATCCGAGCATTCATTGATAAAGCTTGCAATTTGCTTTGGTGCAAAATCTAGACAATAAGGAGAAATAGAAATCGTTCTCATCAATTCCTTCACCAAATCCTTAGGAACATTTTGGAGCATGTAGCGTCCCTTATAATTATCGCTCTCTTTACGTTCTAAATGCAAACCAAGATTTTTACATTGTTTCACAAGATTCAATACAGCGTCATAATTATCTTTTTGCTTGTTTGCGTCGGCTTCAAGGTATTGTGATTCAACACTGCCTCCAAAAAGACCGTTAGTATCATAAACATCCGTCGTATTCCTCATCTTATTATATGAGGTAATTTGGAGTTCGTTAGAATTATTTCTAACACGAATACCAAAATCTTTTGGTTTTAGGTTATTATCTCGCATAACCTCCATATCTAACTTTAGCCGTTCTGTTGCATCCGCAATTTCTGCATACCAATCCGCTGAACTTTCCGCTGTCCAAATTCTAAACAGATCTTCATAGTTTTTGCGGTATCCAAACCATCGACCCATTTGCATCAAAACATCATAAGTACTGGTATTTCTATAGAAATAGCTAGTAATGAGCCCTTCTAACGTCAATCCTCGAGAAAGAGCCAAGCCACCAATTGCAATCACACGCAAAGATTCATTTTTAGGATATATCAGTTTTTCGGAGCTCTTAGAACTGTTCACCACCCTTATCTTTATATTTTCTATAGATTCGAACATTTTCTTGGATACATCTTTCCAAGAAAATTCTACAGAAGGATAAATAGATTCAAAAATGTCACGAATTCTCTTTATAACAGGGTCTTTTAAATTGCCTGCATTAAATTTTATTGCACGATATGCATTTGCATGAATTTCCTCAACTTGTTCTTTAATATACTTTTGGACATCAACAAAACGAGAAATGTTTACAAGCATCGAACGATGTTCAACAACATCTCCACGCAAATCTCGCAAGACATTGGCTATATAAAATGCGTATATTGAATCCGTAAGGCTCTCAGGAAGCTCCCCACGCCAGTCTTTCTTATGTTTAAAGTAAAATTGTTTTCCATCTTCAATTTCACAGCCGGCATCATTTATAAAAACAAGCTGATTATGGAACATCCCATCATTTGAGAAGATTTTAGTCGGCCCAACATAATTATTCGGAGTCGGTAAGGCCACAATGAAATCTTCTGGGAATAAATCTTGTGTTTCCATTTTTTCTGTGGATTCAGGGTCAATGAAAACATTCGCAAACGGTGTCGCCGTAAACCCAACATAATTTGATTTTGTGAATACATTTGCCAATTCTCTTATCAGCTTATTTATTGTCGTTGGGTCTTCTTTATTCTTGCTTGTGTTAATTGATGCATTATCCGCTTCGTCATCAATCATAAGCATAGGTTCATCGATTTTTCCGGTTCTCGGATCTGCATTTAATTTTATGAGCCACTCTGTCAGATTCCGTAATGTTGTCGGATTTTTCTTTATTACAAAAACAACCGCCTGATTATTATTAGCTAAACTATCCGCAATCGTATTTACGCCACCCGTAAAGTCACGCTGACGCGAAGTTAGGGCTTTTGCAAATAGAGGTTTTCCATCTAGGCCCACACCAACACGAACATCGCCCTTGCTAGACATATCTATTCCGACAAAGCCCTCTTCGACACGTTCTTGTGTTTGACGGCGCAAGGATTCTATGGTTCCAGTAAGTAGAATAAATACTTTATAGCCAGCATCGGCAGCCTTGCACATCAGCCCAATATAAGTAGATGTTTTTCCCGACTGAACATCACCAATAATCAGACCTCGTTTCAAGAAGTTACTTTCTGATTTCGGATTGCCAACGCAATTCATTAACTTTTCATCAAGAGTCTCGTCACCCAAAGTATTCACAACATTGGGACTAAAATGTTTTACGTCTATCAAATAATCTTTATATCTATTCCAAAATTTTGGTTCAATACTTGATTTTATTTCATCGTACCATTTTTCCTGTTCGTAATCATTCAAAATACTTTGACCAGGAGAACACTTAACTTGATACTGATATTGCAAATCCCTTTTTACCGCCTCAAATTCTTCGGAATTGAGGTTGACCTTTGTGAATAAAGCGGATTGATTTATAACTTCGTTTATTTTTTCCTCAGTCAAATCGCCTTCTGTTTGGCTCATTTCTATAAAGGATTTTGCGACACGAAGAATGTTGTTAACCTTTTTAAAATCAATTGGCATTAGCACATCTCCAAAATTTTCTGTTTAAGCTCAGGATGCTTACAAAAGGGTTCTGACTTAAAAATATTTTCTACGGCTTGTTCTTTCGACAACGAGGCATTTAATTTCATAACTACAGGCAACATCATTCTTGCATTGTTAACAATCTCAGCAATTCTTTCATCGTTATCAGTTTCATCAATGACATTCTTGGATTTGTCAAGATAAATTTGGTGGAACGGAATATTCTTCTCAATTTCTGCAAGGACAATGTCAAGATAAGACTTCGCATCTTCATCAAGATGATTTTCTAATAATTTGAAAATTTTTGACTCACGATTAATCGAATATGTATATTGGCCTCGATTTTCAGTTCGATTCCAAATATATTCCAAATTTTCGTCAACTTTTGCAATACGCCCGCGATATTGCTGTTTCTTTATAGAAGCATCCATCGCTTCATCTACAGCTCTCGTCAACCGCTGGCGAATACTTGCAGGGATTTTTGCATTTTGCTTTTTTATATCTATTCCCCAAACATCATCTAATGTATTTGGAATATCAACTTTAATGCGAGCATATTTTGTCAGTTCATCGCGATGACGATTAAACCAGGTTCCCCAAATGATCAGTCTTTCGTTTCTGTATATATAGAATCCCTGTTTCGTTCTATAATTTTCTACGCCTCCAGACTTTTTTTCATCTTCCTTTGTCAAATCTTTTTGAAAAGGCAATATATACGGTTGAATTGAGATCATTCGCTCAATCCCCCCACTATCTTTTACAGGGATAGAGATGTTCTTTTTTACTGATGTTTTAGGATGATTTTCCAAAAAAGGGTCTAACGGTTCTAATTGAAAGTTGTTTATCTTTATTGAAAGACGGTCTTTTTTGTCTTTAGACAAATAGCGATGGAATATAAGAGAAAGATAGTCCGCAACATCATTTTGTTGACGAACAATCTCGCTGTATTCTTCACCAGCCTCTTTTCTTATGAAATCAAAATCTTGCCAAACAACAACTGTTCCAGATTTTATTTGATTTAAATAATCAACGAATGGAATTTTAGCGATATCATTTTCTGAACAATCGATCATCAACCATTCATGTTTTTCGTCAATGACATCTAAGTCCCAAATATAGGCAGAAACATCCCCATTTTTTTTACTTGCAACGCTCAATCGGCGACATTGCGAATGAGACGCCGATTTCAAGCCCATACCAAAGCGCCCCAAATCATCTTCAGACCGTTGCTTTCCCTTTAATGTGCTGCCATACTTCATCGCATCAAAAAGCTCTTCCTTGGTCATGCCATTTCCATTATCGCAGATGGCGATGCACACCTCATCTGGAGAAACTGGAAATTTTATTTCTATCTCTGTCGCTTTAGCTGTAATACTGTTATCCACAATATCCGCGATTGCAGATTCTAAAGAGTATCCCATACAACGCATAGAGTTGGACAACTCTTGCGCTGAAGGCTCATTCTTCGTCAGATTTAGCTTATCAGTCATAACATTCTAAAATTACTCTTTTAATCATATTAAAGATACATATTCATTACCGTTTCGCTCACATTTGACCGTTAACCGGCCCAGCAAGCCCGACTTCGGGGCATAGGAACAACAAAAAGAGCTTCAATTAATACCTAAATCGCTCTTTTGATAGAAAACGACGAATTTGTCGCAGCCACCTAGCATATTTCTGTTCAGTTTCACAATAAAACCTTCATCCTCAATTTCATGAGTAAAAACAGAGACTCTGCCTCCATTTTGTTTATTTGAAGAATAACCGACACAGAGATTTGGAGAAAGACTTAGAATTAATTTATCCTTAATGTTGTCAGCAAGGACAAACCTTTTGTTTGTGCGGTTAACCATAAAATGGTAATCTATTTTCGCCCAATCGTCATTGCCCTCTACCAGCAAATGGAAGTTTACGGTCTGCCTCAAAAGCTTATAAGCAGTAAAGCTGTTTGGCATAGTTTTCTCGGGCGAATATAGATCCTTTGCAAAAGTTAAGTTCTCGTAAGTTTCTTTAACAAAAAGATCGTTTATGGTTTTTGTCCTGCAGAGGAGTTTGTAAGTCAATTGCAAAAAACTAATATCCTGAAAGATTTTTGCTTTCTCGTTGATGTTGTCAGCAGTTTCGATTTCCCTTATATATTTGAAAAGCAGATCGTCATCCTTGCTTGTTTGTGTTTCTGTATTTTGCGTATACTGATTTTTCTCAAAGAAGATGTTATGTGCTTCTTTTCTTCTGAAATTGAGCTCTTTGTCACATATTTGCAATGCATTCGGATATTTATCAACGGAGTTATTTATCCACTGTTTAATTAAGCATTGTGGAAAGGAGTGATTTATTTTTGTATTTCTTCTCATATTCTGAAATATAGTTGTAATGCAGAAATTTCCGCGGCTCGGCTCCAGCATCCGGGGTTTTAGGGGCGGAGCTCCTAGGAGAGGGGGTGTCCGGAAGACGGTTTGGACGCGGATTGGAAAGGAGATCCCCGCCTTCGCGGGGATGACGAGAGTGTGGCGGGGATGACAGTCTGCGGAACCCGCGGACAAAGCGGCTGCAGGCAGGGGGACTCTTCCCCCACTGGATCCTTCGACTTCAGCGCTTCGCGCTTTCGCTCAGGATGACGATGCAGTCGTCCTTGTCGAAGTCGGTGCCGAAGGCTTGCCGGTAGCTCGATTCCAGCGCCTCTCCGGGGGTGCAGTTTTCCCTGAACAGGACCATGCCGCTGTTCAGGCATTCCATGTCGAGTTCGCCGTCGGTGTCGATGCATTCCGGCCGGAACGTGGACCATAGGCAATAGTCGGTGAACCCTTCCCGAATGTCTTCTTCGAGCAGGTTGTCGCCCGTGCCCACCTGGACTTTCAGGAACGCTTTCGCGCTCTTGACCCATGCGAGTATCGCGCCGTCGAACGTGTCGTTTTCCATAGTGCCTCCGCCCCGAAAGATAGATAATGTTCGTGACAGAAAATGACTTTTTGAGGGCTGCGAATTTTTTGCGATTTTGTCCGGGGAGGGGGTTGACAAATTTCAAATGCGAATTTATATTTTATAGTGCACAAATGTATAGAAAACGCTATGCGGTGCCATTTTGTGCTTGTTGGCGCCGAAGGAGGTACAGATGATGTTGACCGAACTTGCAAATAAATGTAGATTATGGGGGTATTATGGCTCTTGAAATAAGAAATATCCCGGTTCTTACAGGCTCTACGGCAGAGTCGTTCGTTCGCGCTGCCGAAGAACACGAAAAGAATCCGCGTCGTCTCGGGCTCAAGGTTTCCTTCGCCCAAATCGACGAGATGGCCGCCCGCGCACGTTCTTACAGAGAGGCCCATAATGGAAAGAATCCGTTTAGCATCTGATTGCACCCTTTACCCCATCGACAAGAATACCGACCTGTCCTCGTTCTGCTGCGGCGATGAGGATCTAGACGATTTCTTTCGGAACGATGCGTACTTGTACTCCGCTCAATTGTTGGGGAAAAGCTATATCGCTGTAACGAATACGGAATCGCCGCAGATAGCCTGTGCCTTCACTTTGTCCAACGACAGCATCAAATCGACAATGATTCCCAAGTCTTCGCGGAACCGCCTGGAACGCAAGGTGCCCAATGCAAAGCATACGCGTACGTATCCTGCGCTCCTGATTGGACGATTGGGAGTTAACGGCCAGTTCCAACGCAGCGGCTTGCACTTGGGGAGTCAGGTCATTGATTACCTGATTTCCTGGTTTATCCACCCGGATAACAAAACTGGTTGTCGCTTTATGGTTGTCGATGCCTACAACAGGCCCGAAACGATAAATTTTTACCAAAAGAACGGTTTCCGTTTTTTGTATTCGGACGAAAATCTCGAGAAAGAAGCCTTCCGTGTTGATTCGAGCCAGTCGTTGAACACTAGGATGATGTATCTGGACTTGATCGACTTCGTGTCGTAGAAATTTTGACACCACTGGTGACAGTGGGCACGAACACGTTTTTCTTCAATCCCGATTTTAATTATACCGAATTCGGTACAATTAAAAATATGGCAGGAAGCAACAATTTCGTCCTTTCAACAAAACAATGGATACTTTCCACTAATCACCTACTTCTCATTCACGAATACCAGCGTCTCAAGGCTGCAGAAAAGGCTCAATTGGGCTGGTCCGTGCGGCGAGAACTGTCGAGATAGCCATTTCTCAGATGACTGTGCTGGAATCGATTGGGGAAAACAAGTTATCGAAATAAACTAATAAGGTTTTAGGGGCGGTAAAAAAGGAGTTTTTTGATGAAAAATGGCGAAAAACCGCTAAAATCGCCTTTTTTGAATTATTTCTTTGGAAAATATCCAAAAATGACGAATTATTTGTTTGGAAAATATCCAAAATTGACTATATTTTTCTTTGGAAAATGTCCGGAGGCGGTTCTAGAATGTATTTTGAGCGAAAAATTGACAGATTCTTGTTGGAATGGTCCAAGCAAAAAAGCCACAAACCGCTGCTGCTACGTGGGGCACGCCAAGTAGGGAAATCTAGTTCTGTTGAACACCTGGGTGAGCACTTCAAAAATTGCGTCAGCATCAATTTTGAAAAGAATCCGGAATACAAAGAGGTTTTTAACAAAAATCTGGATGTGAATAGAATCGTTGCTGAAATTTCCGCTATAAGTGCCCAGCCTATTATTCCTGGACAGACGCTCCTTTTTCTAGATGAGGTTCAGCTTTGCCCCGAAGCGATCATGTCGCTCCGTTTCTTTAAGGAAGACTTGCCCTGCTTGCACGTGATTGCCGCCGGATCACTGCTTGAATTCGCCCTACAGGAACTCCCGACTTTTGGCGTGGGCCGCATCCATTCCATGTTCATGTACCCCATGACCTTTGACGAGTTCGCGCAGGCAAATGGTTTTGACAAGCTTCTAAAAATCCGCGACCAGGCATCGAGCGATAAGCCGTTGCCGGAAACGATTCACAATAAATTCGTGGAACTTTTCAGAACCTACCTCATGGTAGGCGGAATGCCAGAAGTAGTCGCCAAGTGGGTTGAAAGCAAGGACTATCTACAGTGTCAATCTATCCAAGACGACATTCTGATTTCGTACGAAGATGACTTTGCCAAATACAAGAAGAATGTCGACCCTACTTTACTCAGGTCTGCATTCCGAAGTGCGGCATTGCAAATCACAAAGAAATTCACGTATGCAAAGGTAGGGAACGGTTACAAAACAGAAAAAATCCGTGAAGCCATGCAGTTGCTTACCCTTGCGGGAATTGTCACTCCCGTAACACGTTCTGCAGCAAACGGACTCCCTTTGGGGAGCGAAGCGGATCCGTCTTACCAAAAATACCTGCTTCTCGATTCCGGTTTGCAATTACGGCTAATGAATATGTCCCTTGGCGACATTTCCGAGACAATCTCTGCAATTCTCACGGCAAGTGCCGCGGATCTTGTGAACAAGGGCTCGTTGGTAGAAATGGTTGCCGGGCTTGAACTTTTACGGAACAAGACACCAAATATGCGGCACGAACTGTTCTATTGGACGCGGATGCAAAAGAATAGTCAGTCCGAAGTGGATTATGTAGATTCCCTTGGTGGGCATGTTATGCCTATCGAGGTCAAGGCAGATACCCAGGGGGGCATGAAGAGCCTATGGAATATGATGCGCGAGAAAAATCTTTCGAACGCTTATCGTATTTCTCTTGAAAACTTAGGGCAATTCAACTACTGCGATGTCGAAGCGGAAAATGCAATTCGCCACGTTCAAATATGTCCGCTTTACGCCATATCGCAGATAAAGTAAAATTGGTTGAGTAAAAGTTCCTTAAGGAGCCCCAAACCCTTCCAAAACCTTATACAGCAGGGTGTAAAGCGTCTTGGCTTCGGCGTCGGAGAGGTTCACGCAGCTGGCCATGGACTTGGGGACACCCGCGGCTTTGCGCTTGAGCGATTCGCCTTCGGCGGTGAGGCTTACGGAAAGGCAGCGTTCGTCGTTTTGTTCGCGGGTGCGCTGGATGTAGCCCTTGGCTTCGAGCTTTTTTAAAAGCGGGGTGAGCGTCCCGGAATCGAGGAACAGTTTTTTGCCGAGTTCCGAGACGTTGCACTTCTTTTCTTCCCACAGCACGAGCATCACTATATACTGCGTGTACGTGAGGTCGAGCGGTTCCAGGTACGGGGCGTAGCGGCGCGTTATCTCCTTGGACGCGGCATACAGCGGAAAGCACAGCTGGTTTTCGAGTTTTAGCTGGGGGCAGTTCACGGCATCTCCTAGAGCAACTTTTCTACGCAGGCACGCACGTCGTCCATGTCGGCGGTGGGTTCAAAACGCGCGACCACGTTGCCTTCGCGGTCCACCACGAACTTGGTGAAGTTCCACTTGATGTCGGGATTATTCTTGTAGTCCTTGTCGATGCTCTTGAGGAGCATGGCCATGGCGGCGGCCTTCACGCCAAAGCCGAAACCTTCGAAACCCTTCTGCGATTTCAGGTAGGTGTAGAGCGGCAGTTCGTCGGGGCCGTTCACGTCGGACTTTTTCATTTGCGGGAATTCGGTGCCGTAGTTGAGCGTGCAGAATTCGTGGATTTCATCGTCGGTGCCGGGAGTCTGGCCCTTGAACTGGTTGCAGGGAACATCGATGACTTCGAAACCCTTGCCGTGAAAATCGGAATACATCTGTTCGATGGGCTTGTAGTGCGGGGTGAAGCCGCAGCCGGTGGCGGTGTTCACGATGAGCATTACCTTGCCCTTGAAATTTGCGAGCGGGACCTGGTTGCCCTTGCCGTCGGTGAGGGTGAAATCGTAGATGGTTGCCATAATGAGCCTCCGTTTTTGTGGGTGTCGGCGTTTGGCCGCACCGCATTTCATTGCATTTTGTTTGGCCGTGTTTGGTTGTATACAATTAAATTTTATAAAATTTATTGCCGAAAGTCAATAGGTTTAAGCAAAAAAAATGATTTTTCTCGCGTTGCAGAAGCCCCCTCCCTTCAATAAACTGCAAGCAATCGTCAATATATCAAAAATAACTATCAATTACATATAAACAATATATTTGACAGTATTAATTCACGAGTGTATATTAAGGGAGTGAAATGAGAAACCCTTAACAAAGGAGTTCATTATGAAAGACAGAAAGTTTGTGCCGTCTGCGCTTACCGCCACGGCCTTTGTGATGTTTACCCTGGCGATGTATATCCTCTTGGGGTAATCTACAATTTTTGTAATATCATTTTTCTCTCTCTTTTTTTAATATGACGGGTGCCAAAACGCTCGTCATTATTGTATTTTTCTTTGCGGTACCGAATGATACCTTTAAAAATGCACAAATTGCAAAAAGGTTAAATTATGCTTGATTTGAACACTGTCGATTGGAAGACGCTCCCCTTCGGTTATTATGATACCGATTACAATGTCCGCTGCTACTACCGCGATGGCAAGTGGGGTAAAGTCGAACTTTCTTCTTCCAAGGACATCAGCATCCACATGGCCGCCACCTGCTTGCATTACGGCCAGGAAGGTTTCGAAGGCCTCAAGGCCTACACCGGCAAGGACGGCAAGGTCCGTATCTTCCGCGTCGACGAGAATGCCAAGCGCATGCAGAACACGGCTAATCGCGTGCTCATGGCTGTTCCGCCGGTCGAACTGTTCCGCGAGATGGTCCACACAGTGGTGAAGGCCAACGCCCGCTTTATTCCGCCGTATGGTCATGGTGCAACGCTCTACATCCGCCCGCTCCTCATCGGTACGAGCCCGGAAGTCGGCGTGAAGCCCTCCGACGAATACCTGCTGTTGATGTTCGTGACTCCGGTGGGTCCGTACTTCAAGGACGGTTTCAAGCCCGTGGATATGATGATTAGCCGCAACTTCGACCGCGCCGCTCCTCAGGGTACGGGTACGGTGAAGGTCGGCGGTAACTACGCTGCCAGCTTGCTTTCCCTCGCCGAAGCCAAGAAGCTCGGCTACTCCAGCACGATTTATCTGGACGCGAAGGAAAAGAAGTACATCGACGAATGCGGTCCGGCAAACTTCTTCGGCATCAAGGGTAAGACCTACGTGACCCCGAAGTCCGAATCCATCCTGCCGTCCATCACGAACAAGAGCCTGCAGCAGCTGGCTGAACACCTCGGTTACACCGTGGAACGCCGCCAGGTGCCCTTCGAAGAACTGGCTGAATTCTCCGAAACCGCCGAATGCGGTACCGCCGCCGTGATTACTCCGATCAAGAAGATTGTGGATCCGGTTGCCGGTAAGGAATTCACCTACGGTGACGGCGTGAATCCGGGCCCGGTCTGCACGGAACTCTTCACCAAGTACACGGCTATCCAGTTCGGCGAAGCCGAAGACCCCTTCGGCTGGACTGAAGTGGTGGATCTGTAGTAGGTCGCGACTCCTTCGCTTTGAGCGATGAGGTCGCTCGTCTTCGACTCGCTTCGAGGTATGAGCGAATTTGAAAATTTCCCGCGGAGAGATCTGCGGGATTTTTTTTGTGGGTAGGAAGGGAGATCCCCGTGATTCTATCGCCCTATCGCTATGCTCCAGGGCTCCAGAATGACAGCGGGGATGACAATAGAGTGGCGACCTTGTGTCTCGAACCTCGCGCCTCGTGCCTCGAGCCTCACCCCAGTCGTTCTTTCAGTCTTGTAAACCGTCTGGTGCTGCGGTTGTTGCGCACAGCCTGATGGAAGGCTCCGGGTGCGGAAAGTACCCATACGTGGCCCTTCGCGCGGGTGATGGCCGTATAAAGCAGGTTCCGCTGGAGCATTACGTAGTGGCTGGAGTCTAGAATCACGATGACGGCGGGGTATTCGCTGCCCTGACTCTTGTGGATGGTGCAGGCGTAGGCCAGCTGCAGGTCCTCAATTTCGTCTCCTTCGTAGTCTACCGTCTTGTCGTCGAAAAAGACCGTCATGGCGGACTTGTCCTTTTTGACGTTGAAGACAATGCCCACGTCGCCGTTGAACACGTTCTTGTCGTAGTTGTTGGTGGTCTGCATCACCCGGTCGCCCGCACCCCATTCGGTGCCGCCTATCTTGAATTTCTGGGCGCTGCCGTTCATGAGCTTTTGCAGGAACTGGTTCAGCTCGAACACGCCCAGCGGGCCCTTGCGCATGGGAGCGAGAATCTGCAGGTCGCTTTTCAGGTCGATGTCCAGTTTGGAACGCACGCCTGTGGTGACCAGTTGCTGCAATATGCCCAGGGCCTCTTCGGGTGTCTCGTAGGGCATAAAGTGGAAGTTGGGCCCGTCGATAGGCGCAGGCATGATGCCCTGGTTGATTTTGGCCGCCTTGTCGGCGATGTCGTTGCCGCTGGCCTGCCGGAATATGTGCTGCAGACGTACGCTCGGGATTTTCGGACATTGCAGCAGGTCGTTCAGCACGTTGCCCGGTCCTACGCTTGGCAGCTGGTCGGCGTCCCCTACCAGGAGGATTCGCGCCCGAAGGCTGACTGCTTCTAGCAGCGACGATGCAAGCCAGGTGTCCACCATGCTGAATTCATCTACAATCAACAAGTCGCAGTGCAGCTGGTTGCCTACGTTCCTGTTGAACTTCTTGGACACGGGGTCCATTTCCAGAAGGCGGTGCAGCGTCTTCGCGGGCACTCCGCAGAGGCTTTCCATGCGCTTGGCGGCACGGCCCGTTGGTGCTGCCAGCAGCACGGATTCGCCCATCTGGTTGGCAAGATGCAATATGCCCTTGAGTATAGTGGTCTTTCCTGTGCCCGGGCCGCCTGTGACGATGGAGAACTTGTGGGACAGCGCCATCTGGATGGCCTGCCTTTGCACCGGGTCGAAACTGAACTTGTGTTCCCGCTCCCAGCTCACCAAGTACTGCTCGAAACCTTCGGTGGGGAGCGTGTTCCGCTGTAGCCGAAGCGCGATGTTACGTGCCACGGAGTCCTCGGCCCGGAACATAGACGGGTAAAAGCAGTCGTCGCCTACGCGGGTAATGCGCCCGTTCTTGCACAGACCTTCGAACTGCTCCATCAGAATTTGAACCGCGTCGTCGTCGAAGTTGTCTATTCGCAGGTTCTTGAGGGTGCGGTCCAGCAGGGCGTCTTTGGGCAGGTACACGTGGCCCTCGTTGAAGGACGATTCCTGCAGGGAGTAGAGCAGTGCCGCCTGGAACCGCATGGGGCTGTCTTTCGGTAGGCCCAGCTTCATGGCAATTTCGTCGGCGCTTGCAAATCCGATACCCCACACCTCTTCGCAGAGCAGGTAGGGGTTCTCCTTGATCTTTGGGATGGTGTCTTCGCCGTAGGTGCTCCACAGCCGCTTGGCGGTGCTGCCCACGATGCCGTGGCTGTACAGGAACAGCATGGTTTCGCGGCTCAGGCGGGCCTCTTGCCAGCTGGCCAGGAACTCCGCCATCTTCTTGGGAGTGATACCCTTGATTTTTACCTCGGAGAGCCTTTCGGGGTGGTTGTCCAGCACCTCTGGCAGGGTGTCTCCAAAGGCCTCCACCAGGCGCTCGGCGGTCTTGGGCCCGATGCCCCGGAATAGCCCGCTGGCTAGGTAGTCCCGCAGGTTGCCGTCGCCCGTTTTCAGGATTTCAAAGCCCGAAGCCTTGAACTGCTCGCCGAACTTGGGGTGGCGGCCCCATTCGCCGTCTAGCCGCAGGTTCTCGCCGGGAGTGAGTGCAGGAAAATTCCCGGTGACTACCGCCACCTTGCCCGTATCAGAAAGCACCACCTTCAGCACGGTAAAGCCGTTGGCCGGGTTCTGGTAGGTGACGTTCTTGATGGTTCCCTGGATCTGCATTCGGGTTTTTCGGCTCCGTGGCGGTGTCGGGTTACACGAAAAAACGGAGTGTGTTGGCACCCCGTTTTAGGAAATCACAAAAATGCTAACGGATTAGCGAAGTTTCTTTTTGTGACGGTCACGACGACGGCGCTTTTTGCGCTTGTGAGTCGCAATCTTCCTGCGCTTTCTTTTCTTTCCGCAAGGCATATTGATTCTCCGTTAAGGGTTAAACATTAAAATTCGGTGCCAAAATAGAGAAAATTATGGGGATTTTGTCAAGGTTTGGTTCTTTTTGTACACGAAATTTGGCCAAAAAACGGCAAAAAATGAGGATTTTTGGCTGGCTTTTGAGCGAGGGTCTTTTGTATATTGGCTACATTCGGTCTAGGCAAGCTGCCTTGACTTTGCCGACCTGAACCAGGTCGCCTTTCCATATACCTACAATTTTTATTCCCGGTATAGACTGGGGATCAACCCTTAGCGGCCAGCGCGGTCGTTCAACGCGTATGGTTATGGAGAATTTATGGACGATAAAAATACGAATAAACGTAAACATGATTCCTTTTTTCGCTGGCTTTTTGCCGACGTTGATCGTCTTAGGCAGCTCTTGGAACTTTCAGCCAAGGTAAACCGCGATGTCAGCGAATTTATTGATGCGGTAAACTTGGACACCCTGGTCCGGATACCCGATTCCTATTCCGAAGTGGATGACACCGGCGAGGCGGACCTTGCGTTTCGCGTGAATGTCTCGACAGGAGCACCTGTTCTTGTGGGCATCCTGGTGGAACATAAGTCAGGACAGGATCCTGATACGCTTAATCAGGTTGCTCGCTATGTGCGGACTTTGATGAAGCGCTATGACAGAAACCGCATTTTTGACGGGCTGCCTACTATGGCGATTATTTTCTATAATGGAAAGGCGAACTGGAATCCCATAAGCCACCTTGAAGATGGCTACCCTGAATTCTTTCGGAGGGCCGTGCTTCCGTTCCGTTGTGCCTTCGTGAATATGGCAGATATTCCGGATAGCGACTGTTTTGCTTGCGAAGATACCGCAACGGCAATGGGTATCGTGGCAATGAAGTATGCATATGACAAGGACAAATTGCTTGAATTGTTACCCCGATTCAAGGAATCGCTGCGCAAGATGCCACACAAAGAAGCTACTTGCATATTGGAAAAAATAAGTGTATATTTGAAGGAGTATATAGGCAGAGACGCTCTAAAGGAACTGGATATGGCATTTGTAAGTATTGGACAAAAGTACGGCTTTGTGAGTGCCGGAGACGAGTTCCGCAGAGAACTAGCGGAAGAACGTCAAAAGGCCGAGGCGGAAAAACTTGAAACCGCCAGGAAGATGGTGGCCGATGGCGCGATTTCTCTTGAAAATGCCATTTCTTACTTTGGGTATTCCAAGGAACAGATTCTAGGGAAATAGACCCTAGGCATTTAGTGCGAAAAATTCAAGGCGGCCCCGTTAGGGGTCGCTTTTGGTTCTTTTTGTACACGAAATTTGGCCAAAAACGGCAACTTTGACCATGGAATCATTGTATTATTATAAAAAACGAAGAGGAAAACATGGAAAATTTCAATTTTTACAGCCCCACGGAATTTGTATTCGGCATGGACCGCGAAAATGAATGCGGTGCGCTTGTCAAAAAATACGGTGGCACGAAGGTGCTTATCCACTACGGTGGCGGTTCCGCCGTGCGTTCGGGGCTCATCGACCGAGTGAAGGCGAGCCTTGACGCTGCAGGTATCCCCCATGTGGAACTGGGCGGTGTGAAGCCGAACCCCCATGATTCTCTTGTCTATAAGGGCATTGAAATTGTCCGCCAGAATGGCATCGACTTTATCCTTGCGGTGGGCGGCGGCTCCACCATCGATAGCTCCAAAGCCATTGCCATGGGTGTTCCTTACAAGGGGGACTTCTGGGATTTTTACGAGGGCAAGGCCTCGGCTACCTGCGCGCTCCCCATAGGCGTGGTGCAGACCATTGCGGCCGCCGGTTCTGAGGGCAGCGGTGACTCCGTGGTGACCAAGGAAGACGGTATGCTTAAGCGCGGCGCCAGCAGCGAGCACATTCGCCCGAAGTTTGCGGTGCAGAATCCGGCGCTCCTTTGCACGCTGCCTGCCTACCAGACGGCCTGCGGTATTACCGACATCATGGCCCACGTCTTTGAACGCTATTTCACGAACACGCTGGAAGTGGAAATTACCGACCGCCTGTGCGAAGCGGTGCTCCTCACGATGGTTAAGGAAGGACCCCGCGCCATTGCCGACCCCGCCAACTACCAGGTGCGGGCTAACATCATGTGGGCGGGGACGGTAGCCCACAACGGCGTTGTGGGCTGCGGGCGCAGTCAGGACTGGAACAGCCACGCCATCGAGCACGAACTTTCTGCGCTTTACGACTGCGCCCATGGCGCGGGCCTTGCGGTCATCATGCCCTCCTGGATGGAATACGTGGTAGACCACAACGTGATGCGCTTTGCCCAGATGGCTACCCGCGTGTTCGGCTGCGAGATGAACTTCGAGAACCCGAAGGCCACCGCCCTCGAGGGCATCAAGGCCTTCCGCCGCTTCCTGCATTCCATCGGCATGCCGATTAACTTCGCCGAACTTGGCGCGAAGGAAGAGGATATCCCGAAGATGGTCGAAAAACTGAATCCGGGCGACGGCTGGGGCTTCGTGCCGCTCAAGGCGAAGGACGTGACCGAGATTTACAAAATCGCGGCCCACGCGACAGTGTAACTAGCTATGAGCAACGAGGTCGTGCTGCGCACTTTGAGGTTTGAGGCGTTTGTAGGCGTGATTATAACCTCAAAGGACGCCGAAGGCGGCCGTGCTCATACCTCATACCTCACAACCTCTATATGATTGCTCTTTTTATCGGCGGTACGGGAACTATCAGCATGGCCATCACGCGGCTCGCGGTGGCCCAGGGCTGGAAACTTTACCTGCTCAATCGCGGAAACCGCCCCGCAGAAGACATTCCCGAAGGTGTCGAAATCATCAATGCTGACATCTACAATGAGTCGGACGTTGCCGAAAAACTCAAGGGCATGCAGTTCGATGTGGTCTGCGATTTTATCGTGTTCCACCCGAGTGCACTTGAACGCGACTACCGCCTTTTCAAGGGCAAGACCAAGCAGTTCATGTACATCAGTTCCGCAAGTGCCTACCAGAAGCCGCTTTCGGACTACCGCATTACCGAAGGAACGCCTCTTGCAAACCCCTACTGGGAATATTCCCGCAACAAGATAGCGGGGGAAGAATTCCTGATGCGTAAGTACCGCGAAGAGGGTTTCCCCATCACGATCGTGCGGCCGAGTCACACCTACGACGAGCGTAGCATTCCGTTGGGTGTTCACGGCAAGAATGGTAGCTGGCAGGTGGCGAAGCGCATGCTGCAGGGCAAGCCTGTCATCATTCACGGCGACGGTACGAGCCTTTGGACCATGACATTCAATACCGACTTTGCCCGGGGTTTCGTGGGCCTGATGGGGAACGTCCATGCCATCGGAGAAACATTTCAGATAACCAGCGACGAAACGCTAACCTGGAACCAGATTTACAAGGCGGTGGCCGACGCTCTCGGCGTTGAACTGAAGCCGTATTATGTGTCTTCGAAATTCCTTGCGGATGTGAGCGACTACGATTTGCTGGGGAGCCTCATCGGTGACAAGGCGAATTCCGTGGTGTTCGACAATTCCAAACTCAAGAGGGCTGTGCCCACGTTCCGCACCGAGGTTCGCTTTGACCAGGGTATCCGCCGCACCATCGCAAACGTGCTGGCCCATCCGGAATTCCAGAAGGACGACCCCGAATTTGACGCCTGGTGCGACAGGGTGATTGAAACGCTGGAAGCAGCGAAGAAAAATTTCAAATAATAAGTCCAAAAAGGGAACTAATGCTGTTCTGAGCACTTTTCTCCTTATGGCTTAGCCTGCAGCATCTAGACCCCAGCCCTTGTTTTTCTATCTTTGTTCCCGAAAAATAAAAGGGACACATTATGCCTACTATGACTTCTGCGCAGGTGCGCGAATCTTTCATCAAGTTCTTTGAATCCAAGGGCCACCTCTTTGTGCGTTCTTCGCCGGTGGTTCCCCATGACGACCCGACGCTCATGTTCACGAACGCGGGCATGAACCAGTTCAAGGCCATCTTCCTGGGCGACAATCCCAAGGGCTGGAAGCGCGTATGCAACAGCCAGAAGTGCCTCCGCGTGTCCGGTAAGCACAACGACCTCGACGTGGTGGGCCGCGACAACTACCACCACACCTTCTTCGAGATGCTTGGCAACTGGAGCTTCGGCGACTACTACAAGAAAGAAGCGATTGCTTGGGCTTGGGAACTCTTGACCGAAGTTTGGAAGCTCCCGAAGGAACGCCTGTTTGCGACTGTCTATCAGGACGACGACGAAGCCTGGCAGATTTGGAAGGACGTGTCCGGCCTTCCGGATGACCGCATCATGCGTTTTGACGCTCACTCCAACTTCTGGGAAATGGGCGACACTGGTCCTTGCGGCCCATGCTCCGAAATCCACTACGATCGCGGCGACCTCGCTACGCAGGCCGAAACGTTCAAGGACCCGATTAAGGGCGTGAACGGCGAAAACGACCGCTACATCGAAATCTGGAACAACGTGTTCATGCAGTACGAACGCGTGAGCGACGGAAGCTTGATTCCGCTGAAGTCAAAGAACGTCGATACCGGTATGGGTTTCGAACGTATCTGCGCTATTCTGCAGGGCAAGACCAGCAACTACGACACCGACGTGTTCACCCCGATTATCGCAAAGATTGCTGAACTCAGTGGCGTTCCGTACAACGATGGCGAAGCCGGTACTCCGCACCGCGTGATTGCCGACCACATCCGCGCGATTTCTTTCGCTATTGCCGATGGCGCTCTCCCGAGCAATGAAGGCCGTGGTTATGTGCTCCGTCGCATTCTCCGCCGCGCCAGCCGCTTTGCCCGCCTGCTGGGCCAGAAGGAAGCCTTTATCTACAAGCTGGTGCAGGTGCTTGCCGACACGATGGGCGACGCCTTCCCGGAAATCCGCGAACGCAAGGAATTTGTGGCAAGCGTCATCAAGAGCGAAGAAGAAAGCTTTATCCGCACGCTGGACGCCGGTCTCGAACGCTTTGCCGGCATCGTGCAGGAGTTGGGCGCCGGTGCAAAAGTCGTGCCGGGCGACAAGGTGTTCCTGCTTTACGATACCTACGGATTCCCGCCGGACCTCACCGGCATCCTCGCCGAAGAAAAGGGCCTTACCATTGACGAAGAAGGCTACAACAAGTGTATGGAAGAACAGAAGGCCCGCGCCCGCGCCAACATGAAGCAGGGCATCAACACGATGGGTACCGAAGGCTGGACGCAGTACAGCGAAGAAAGCACCAAGTTCGTTGGCTATGAACTTTCCGCTTGCGAAACAAAGGTCGTGCGCTGGCGTGAAGACAAGGGCGTGCTCAGCATCGTTCTTGAAACCTCTCCGTTCTATGCCGAAATGGGTGGCCAGGTCGGCGACAAGGGAACGCTCGTTTCTGCCGACCTCGAAATTGACGTGTTCGACACCGTGAAGGTGAACGACACCGCCCTCTGCCGCGGTAAGGTGAAGAAGGGCACGGCTAACGAAACGACGATGGGTGCTGTGTTCATGGCAACTGTCGACAACGATCGCCGTAACGATATCCGCAAGAACCACTCCGCCACCCACTTGCTGCAGGCCGCTCTCCGCCAGGTGCTCGGCACTCATGTGCAGCAGCAGGGTAGCTTCGTTTCCAACGAACTCCTCCGCTTCGACTTCAGCCACTTCAACGCGATGACCGCGGTCGAAATCCAGAAGGTCGAAGACCTCGTGAACGCTAAGGTCATGGAATGCCTGCCGGTCAACACCCAGGTGATGGGCGTTGACGAAGCAAAGGCAAGTGGTGCCATGGCTCTGTTCGGCGAAAAGTATGGCGACGAAGTCCGCGTGGTCAAAATGGGCTGTGCCAATGAAGAATTCTCCAAGGAACTCTGCGGTGGCTTGCATGTGCAGAATACCGGTAACATCGGCATGGTGAAGATAATCTCCGAATCTAGCGTGTCCGCTGGCGTGCGCCGTATCGAAGCCGTCTCTGGCCGTGGCGCTCTCTCGCTGCTCCGCGCCGGTACGCAGATTTTGACGGCCCTCCGCGAACAGCTCCGCTGCAAGGATGCCGAAGTTCTCGACCGCATTCAGCAGAGTTTCGCCAAGACGCAGAACCTGGAAAAGAGCCTGCAGTCCGTGAAGCTGGAACTTGCGACCCTCGCCGCTGCCGAACTTCTGAACGGCGGCATCAACGTGATGGGCGTGAACCTCTACGTTCGCGAACTCAACATGCCCGAAGACAAGTACAAGGACTTGCTGGACGGCGTTCAGAACAAGCTCGACACCGACAGCGTCGCCGTGATTGCGAACAAGGGCGAAGGCAACGGAAGCATCGCCGTGATGGTCGGCAAGAACGTTCAGGCCAAGGGCATCAAGGCCGGCGACCTGGTGAAGGACCTCGCCGCTGCTTGCGGTGGCCGTGGCGGTGGACGCCCGGACCGCGCTCAGGCCGGCACCAAGGAAGTCGACAAGATTGCCGGTGCCATCGCCAACGCCAACAACTGGATTAGAGCGAAGTTGGGTGCTTAATTTCCCGTATTAAGTGCCAATCCCGGAATCATTTTTTCAAGGCTCGCGGCTTGTGCTGCGAGCTTTTTCTGGAATTCGGCAGTAGCGGGGGAGTGGTTGTCCACAATCCGGTGGTTCGCCATTTTCAGAAATTTTTCCACCCGTGCGATGTCTGTGCGGGTGGCTTCGTCGCAGTAGGTGTCCACCATCCGCTCGAAGATGTATTCTTCTGCCGTTTTGGACAAATGAACCATGTCGTCGGCGTAAAAGCGGTAGTCCCGCAACTCGTCCATCACGATTTCGTAACTGGGGAAGTAGGAGACGATGTCATTGCGAGGAGCCGAAGGCGACGTGGCAATCTCAGTCCAGCGTTTCATAACTTTCTCGACGGCCAGCATTAGCGTCGCCTTGGAAAGGCTATTCTCGTGGGCGCCGTCGGCCATGTGCCGTAGCGGCGATACGGTAAAGACGATGTGCATGTCGCGGGAGTCCTTTCCTGCGTCATTCCGAGCGGAGCGAGGAATCCAGTCCTGCCGCCTTAACCTGCGTAAACTATCTACGATACTTTCCAGGGCCGCTGCCGCCTCGTCCACGGAAATCATTTTGCGAGTAAATAGCTTAGGGTCTTGCCGGTGGCAGTTCGCGACCACCCTGCCGCAGGTCCCGCCATTTTTTGTGCCGCCTGTGTTCAAGAAATACACGAACGCGGTGCCCAAGGTGACAAACACCACGTCTGCCTGCTGCAGAAATTCCCGGGCCTTCTTCGCGGCGGCATTCAGCTTGTCGATACATTCTTCGCGAGTCTTTCCGGAGAGCGAACCGTGGGCGTCCCAGCAGTGCCAAGGCCCGCAAGCCCCGACACCCGCCGTGCCTGCGTCGGCCGCACTTGCGTCGCGATTCCAGCAGCCGTCCTGAAAAACATCCTGTTCTCCGAAGACTTTCCCTTCGGCAACAGCCTTGACCTGTGCCGCCAAAGAAACCGGGTTGTACACCGTCCCGAAGGGGTTGGAGAGAACCTGGAATTTTCGTCTGCTGAACTGCGCCGAGATGTTGTCGGCAAAGCAGGACCCGAAAAAAGCCAGTTTCTTGGTGTAGTCGATGCCAAAACCTGGCCTTGGAATGTCAATCTTGCTGAAAAACTCCATGCCACAAATATAGTAGCAAGCGGGCACCCCCTGTTTTTTGTATCTTTATGATACTAGCCACTTTGGCAAAAGGATTTTTATGAAACCAGGAAAGACCGAACTCCGTCTGAACGCCGAAATCGAGAAACGGGGCGCACTGTTTGCAGTGCTGCTGGACCCCGACACTTCGGACGAGGCCGCCTTCGTGAAGGCCGGTGCCATGGCCGCCGAAAACGGCGCAGACCTGCTGCTGGTGGGAGGCTCGTACCTGGGGAACTTCACGCTCCCCAAGCAGGTGGCCGCCCTCAAGGCCCATGTGGACCTGCCTGTAGTGCTTTTTCCAGGTGGCGCCTCCCAGGTGGTTCCCGGTTTTGACGCCATGCTTTTCATGACTCTCGTGAGCGGTCGCAACCCCAACTACCTCATCGACGAGCAGGTCCGCGGCGGCGCCCTGGTCCGCGCCCTCAGCATGGAAGCCATCCCCACGGCCTACCAGCTCATCAACAGCGGCAAGCGTACCACGGTGGAATACATCAGCGGCACCATGCCGGTACCTGCCAACAAGCCCAAGCTCAGCATGGTGAACTCCATCGCCGCAGAACTCATGGGCATGCGCTACGTTTACCTGGAAGCGGGCAGCGGCGCCGAAGAGCCAGTGCCCGTGGAACACATCGCCTACACCCGCAAGGCCACCGAAATGACCATCATCACCGGCGGCGGCATCAAGGATCCGCAAACGGCGGCTGTCCGCGTGGCGGCAGGCGCCAACATCATTGTCACCGGCACCCTCTGGGAAAAGGTGGAAGACCCCGCCCTCCTCAAGGAATTCGCCGCGGCCATCCACGTGAAGGGATAAGGCACTAGCCCCTAACCCCTAGATCCTAGTCCCTAACCCATGGACCTGAACGGAAAGAAAATCCTCCTGGGAGTCACCGGCGGAATCGCCGCCTACAAGAGCTGTGAACTCCTGCGCCTGCTGCAAAAGAAAGGCGCCCAGGTCCGCGTGGCCATGACCGAAGCCGCCACCCGTTTCGTGGCCCCCCTCACCTTCGCGTCGCTCTCCAAGTGCCCCGTTTACCTCAAGGATGGCGCCGTCGAGGCTCGCCCCTTCCAGCACATCGACTTTCCCCGCTGGGCGGACCTCTACCTGGTGGTCCCCTGCACTGCCAACGCCATCGGAAAATTCGCCTACGGCCTGGCCGACGACCCCGTGTCCCTCTGCTTCATGAGCTGCACCTGCCCCCGCCTGCTGGCCCCCGCCATGAACGTAGCCATGTACAACTCCCCGGCTGTCCAGCGGAACCTCCAGACACTCCGCTCCTTCGAGAACACCTTCGTGCTGGAATCCCCCGCGGGCGAACTGGCCTGCGGCGAAGTCGGCTCCGGCCGCCTCTTGGAACCGGCAGACATCGTGAAACTTATCGAAACGGATGGTGTCATCCTGAGCGGAGCCCGTCAGGGCGAAGTCGAAGGATCTAAGGGGGGAAGCCTCCCCCTCGCATCCGCCTCGGCTCCTGCTACCCCCTCTCCTAGGGGCGCTGCCCCTAAAACCCCCGCCGCCCTCTTTAATTGTCATCCCCGCGAAGGCGGGGATCTCCCAGAGCAAAACGACCCCTCCCTCCCAGGACACGGACGCACCGTCCTCATTACGGCGGGCCGCACCGAAGAGGCCATCGACCCCGTGCGCTACATCTCTAACAGGAGCAGCGGCAAGACGGCGGTGGCTCTCGCCTCCGTGTTCCTCGCCAACGGATATTCCGTAGAGGTGGTAGCAGGCCCCATGGAAGCAGAATTTCCGGGCGGCGCCGCGGTCCACCGCGTTCGCAGTGCCTGCGAAATGCACCGGGCAGTGATGGAACGCCTCTCGGGTGCAGATGCCCTGGTGCATTGCGCCGCCGTAGCCGACTACCGCCCGAAAGACCCCGCCCAAAGCAAGATCAAGGACAGCAGGAGCCAGCTGGTGCTGGAACTGGTACCCAACCCGAATATTCTGCGGGACAGTGTGGCCGCCAAGAAGCCTAACCAGGTGGTGGTGGGCTTCGCCCTGGAGACGGATCATTTTGAAGAACACGCCCAGGAAAAATTGCGCAAGAGCGGCGCCGATGCCCTGCTGTTGAACGCCCCGGTGGCCAAGGACAGCGGGTTTGGCTTCGACAATGTGAACTACGCCCTGGTGACGCCGGGCAAAGATATTCCCGAAATGCAGATGGGTTCCAAGCTGGAGCTGTCGGAAACTATTGTAGATTTTGTGAATCGCAAGTTGGAAGAACGCCATGGCTGAGGAATTCGATTTTAGTGCCCTCCGCAGTTACCTCCAGGGACAGATGGACCTGGGGGATTCCGAGGTGTACCTGGACGAACCCTGGACGCCCAAGAAGCGCATGGCCGCTCCAGCAGCGGCGGCACCGTCCAGACCCGCTGCTTTCTCTGCTCCTGCTGCTTCCGCTGTGCCGCCTACGAGGCCGGCTTCAAGGCCGCAAGTGGTGCAGCCATCGCAACCCCAGGCACCAGTCTTCATGTCCGACGCGATGCCTGCCCCCCGTTCCGTTTCCCGGACCGCAAGCCCCTTCGAGTCGGCCGCTTCCCTCCAGGACTTTTACGCACAAATTAACAACGAAAAGATTTATGCCGGCAAAACCCTCTACCGTTATGAGGGCCCTGAGCATCCGGCGGTATTGCTTCTGTTCCAGGCCCCTCACGCCGAAATCCCAGCGGGCCATTTCTTCGAAAGTTCCGTAGCGGAAATGCTCAGGCGCATGTTCGCTAGCCTGAATGTCGCCCCCGAATCCATCGGGGTCACCTTCCTCTACAAGCTGCCGGAATCCAGGAATTTCCCGCCCCTGCTGGAGGCGGCGCTCCGCAAGATGCTTGCCAAGGAACTCTCCCTGCTCGTGCCTTCCACCATGGTGACCTTCGGGGAGCCCCTGTTCCATCAGGTATTCGGCAAGGGCAAGAACTTCATGGAATCCGCCGGTACCGACCTGGAATTCGCAGGCGTCAAGACTTGCGCGCTGGTAGATGCCTTCGCCATGGAAGGTGACAAGCAGCTCAAGCTCTTGACCTGGAAAACGCACTTGCCCAAGTGCTCTTACTTTAAGCGATAAATAAACGACGCTAATTGTCGTGGGCCCATTCTATATTCCTGATAGTCAAAAGGGGATTTTAAAGCTGAAATTGCCTTTTTTAGACTAAAATTGCCAATTCTATTCGTTTTAGTCCATTATGACAAACTATTTTCTGTATTTTAGTCCATTTTATTGAATGAAAATATATATTTTAGTCCATTAAGAGGTGCCTTATGGACGAAAAAAAGCTACTACAGGTTCTTGCGGAACAGAAAGAAGAAATCACAACCAGGCGTGATTCCTGGGTGTCTCGTAGCGAAGAATCCCTGTTTGAAATGGATAGTTCGCTTGCGCAGGTGGTCATCGGTGTTCGCCGCAGTGGAAAATCGACGATATGCCACAAGGTGCTGCAAGATCACGGCATCAACTATGCTTATGCGAATCTAGATGACGATCGTCTGATGTCGCTTACCGTTGAAGATTTGAACACGCTTCTGCTTTGCCTTTATCAGCTCTACGGTACGGACCTACAGTATATCCTCCTCGACGAAATTCAGAATGTCGATGGATGGCACTTGTTTGTAAATCGCCTTTTGCGTCAGGGATTACACGTGTTTGTTACAGGCTCCAATGCAAAGTTGCTGAGCAGCGAACTTGCTACGCACCTGACCGGACGTTACAATGAAATTCGCCTCTATCCGCTTTCGTTTGCGGAATATTGTTCCTTTCATCAGGTAAATCTGCAAGATGTTACGACTAAGGCAGAGGCCGCTCGTAAATCGGCCTTCCTGGAATATCTGCAATATGGTGGGTTCCCGGAACTGCAAAACATTAACAACAAACGTGCTTACATACAAAGTTTATTTGACTCTATAATACTAAAGGATATTGCGGGTCGATTCAAAATCCGCCATGCCGAGGTACTCCGTACCATCGCGAATCACATAATCAACAATTCTTGCCAAGAGGTCAATTACAAATCTCTGGCTGAGAATTTTGGACTGAACAGCACCACGACCGCAATAAAATACGTGGACTATCTTAAACAGGCTTTCTTGATTGGGCTTATGAGCAAACATTCGTTCAAGAGCAAAGTCCGGCTCCGTAACAACAAGGCTTATGTGATTGATACGGGATTTATTGCCAATCGTGAAAACGCCCTCTCGCAAGAGAATCTAGGCTGGCGACTTGAAAACATGGTTTACATCGAACTGTTGCGTCGAGCCGCGAAGGAGTTTGATGACGTGTATTATTATAAGCCGTCGTCGCAATCTAAAGAAGTTGATTTCGTTGTTTACAGACAAGATAAAGCAAAGGAACTCGTGCAAGTCGCTTACGAGATTGATTCTGCCAAGGCCTTTAATCGGGAAACTTCAGCCTTGATTCAGGCTTCGGACGCGCTCAAGTGCAATGAACTAACATTGGTTTGCTTCGATGAAACTCGGGATGAAGTCGTGAAAGACAAGACTATTCACATAAAAAATGCTCTGGAATGGAGTCTTGGCTCTGAAAAGTGAAAAAAATGGCCTTCGGGCCATTTTTTTTGCTTTTGTTAGTTCCTTTGTAAAAAAATAGGATATATTTCATTTCATAGCGAAGGAAAGATATGGATAAAGAACCCGAAGTTTTTGATGTGAAGGATATGAACGGCGCTTCGCCCTTGCAAAAGTGAGTCATGCCGAACGTCGACAGCAAATCCAGTCCAACACGTTCATGATGTTCCGTCGTGCCGTAATGAACTACGACGCACGCACAAATGTGCCCTTCATGGCCTACGTGGCCAGCAGCAGCAAGTTCCTGCAGAAGACCGAGAAGCGCAACAACTCCAAGCGCACCAACAGGGAAGTTCTCGTCGATTTCTCCGGGAACACCAGCGAAGAAAAGTACGGTGACGATCCGCAGATGCTCCGTGACCTCGCCATCCTGAAGGAGGCCGATCACGCATCCTGCCAGGAGATAGAAGATATCGAAAACAGGGACACTATCGAGGGCATCGAGCGTTTCCTGAAGAAGAACAGTCCAAAGTTGCTCCCCTACTTCCGCACTAGCTACGAGTTCTGCCGGGAATACGGTGACTGCAAGGACATCGACGTGGCCGTCGAACTGGGCTGCACCCGCGCCAACGTCGGCCAGCTCCGCAAGAAGCTGGAACACCTGCTGAGGGAAGCCGGCCTCTACGAAGAATGCCGTCTGGCATTCGCCGCGTAAAACGAATAGGGAGGACTTCGCCCTCCCTAAAACCCTCCCGACGCTTGATACAAGTTTCTTCGCGAGCACACCTTTGGTGTGCTTCAACGACTAGGGCGGGCACAGCCCTCCCTAAGACCCTCCCGACGCTCGATACAAGTATCTTCGCGGGCACACCTTCGGTGTGCTTAAATGACAAGGGAGGGCAAAAGCTCCAAAAAAAACTGGTTGGTAAAAAGGAAAGGACCCCGGCAATACCGGAGTCCCCTTCGAATAGCAGTTTCGCAGATTAGCGCTTGCTGAACTGGAAGTGCTTACGAGCCTTCTTGCGGCCGAATTTCTTACGTTCGACAGCACGGGAGTCGCGAGTCATGAGGCCTTCCTTCTTGAGGGCGGGCTTGTCTTCGGCGTTGTTAGCGACGAGAGCACGAGCGATGCCCAGACGGACAGCACCCATCTGACCGGCGATTCCACCGCCACGGGCGGTGACTTCCACGTCCCATTCTTCGGCGTTGCCGAGAATAGAGAACGGAAGGTTAGCAATCATGTTCTGCACTTCGGAATGGAAGTAATCCTTGAAATCACGACCATTGATAGTGCGCTTGCCGGAACCCGGCTTCAGGATCACAGCGGCGATGGCGTTCTTGCGGCGGCCCGTGCCACGGTAGATCTTCTTGTTCTTTGCGGTAGCGATAGAGGTATCCTCCGTTCTAAAGATTAGAAGTCAACGACTTCGGGGTTTTGTGCCGCGTGCGGATGTTCGGCGCCGGCATAGATTTTGAGTTTCTTGACCATCTTGTGGCCCAGAGCGCTGTGAGGGAGCATGCCCCAGATGGCAGCTTCCAGCGGAGCGGTGGGGTGCTTTGCCAAAAGGTCGGCAAAGTTGATCCAGCGTTCGCCAGCGATGTGACCGGTGTGGTGGAAGTACTGCTTCTGAAGGTTCTTGTTACCGGTAACGGCAACCTTTTCAGCGTTGATGACAACCACGTAATCGCCGGTATCGACGTTGGGGGAATAGATGGCCTTGTGCTTACCCATGAGGAGGCGGGCAACTTCGCTTGCGACGCGACCCATAGGCTTGCCCGCTGCATCCACAAGCTTCCACTTGCGGGTGACGGACTTGGGGTTTACCGTAATGGTCTTCATGTAAATCCTCTAGTTAGATGATTCCGGGACAAAGGCGTCCCGAGAAATGCGAGCTAAATATAGAAGGATTTGGAACGGCCCACAAGGGTCAAAAACACTTTTTTCACGAAAAATGTTGATATATAAGGGTTTTAAGCTCTATCAATTAATATAATCATATCAATTGTATTATCGTTTTGCAAAAATTTTGGCGATTTTCCCACGGGCAGTCACCAAGCGAACCACGTACACCCCTCCATGCAAACGCGACACATCCAGGGACGCATTAGAGGCATTCCCCCGCCAAGAAAGCACCTTCCGGTTCTGCAAATCCAGCAGGTAGATTTCACGAATGGAGGTTCCCGCACCCACCTGCAAGGTTTCGCCCACGAGATTCAAAACTATGGACTGCGGCAGTTCCCCTTTTTGAGCAACAATCGCCGACGGATCCTTGCTTGGCTCTATCGTCTCACTAATATCCACGCCACGTTCCTCCACAAAGCGGGAAATCAGCCTGATGTATGCCGTCTGGTAACCGAGGCTGGGTTCGGTAAGTTCCCAGGAATCCAGAGGCCAGCCGTTGTTGATGTTCGCATACATTTTTTCGTGAGGTTCCCCCACGGGGATACTTATAGCATAGCAAAGGGCATTGTTGGCCGCACTTCCGCAACCCTTGGCACTGTTGTTGGCATCGTATTCCTTGCAGCAGTCCGCCCAGGTGTAGCGGGAGTTTGCACCGCCCGTCACATATCCGGGAGCCGGATTATCATCTGTGAACCAGGCATGGTAAAAAGTGGTGACGCTCTTGCTTGCGCCATAGCCGCCCATGTTGGAAAGATACACCATGCCAAAGGGGTTCACTCCATGCAAATAGTGCAGGTAGTCCTCCGCCGCATTGTGCCAGACGGTGCTATTGCCACCGGCAGAAGACTGCTCCGACATCTTGTCATAGAACAGCCCGGTAGTGGCCTTTGCGGAATTGGAGCCCCAGTTGTAGTCGCGGATGTAGGAACGGTAGCCGTCTTTTCCCAAGCCAGCCACAATGTATTGGCTGGTGGGGAACCTGTCCGTAAAACGCTCCTTCACAAGGGCCTTGACATCGCTAGACGCATCCTTATATTGCAGGTAAAGGATGTAGAGCATGTGATGGGCGTTGCGGTACTGGTCCATGGCCCAGCTGCCGTACTGACGCATAAGCGGGAGACTGTCGGGAGTCGCTTCGAACCGCTTTAGGTACTTGGCATCCCCTGTCAGTTCGTAAAGGGCAAAGTCCGCGGCGACCTTGACTACAAAACGGGCTCCAGTGTCGTAGTTGGCATCAATTTCTTGTTGGCCCGCGGCCAGGCCCTTGGTGCCATATTCTGCCTTGTTGTTGTAGAACATGGAATCCGGATGGGACTCGGCCCAGGCAAAGGCTTTCAGCGCCGCTGTCTTCAGGGTGGCCGCATATTCCGTATTTTTGCGCTTGGCGGCTACAATGGAGCCCAACGCAAAGGCCTTGGCCGCCGAGTATGCGGACATGGCATTGGGGGCACCGTAATAACTGCGGCCCTTGGCGGCCGACGGCGGCGAAGCGTGGTCCTCACCTACTACAGAAAGAACAGAACCATCGGCATTCTGCATACGGAGCAGGTGGTCCATGCCCCACTTGACCTCGTCCAGAATGTCTGGAATTCCATTACCGGATTCGGGAATGTTATAGTCGTCAGTAAAAGCCCTTGGCCTGTCCATATAGGCACGCAAAAGTGTCTCGATGTAGTTGCCGTTCCATATAGTGTACTTATTGAGGTCCCCCGCATCGAACCAGCCTCCGCTCACGTCACGCTCCGTAGCGGAATTGGTGCTGTCCGTGAACAGGCGGGCCTTTTTGTCTTGCTCGTGGTTCATGGCATCGGACCATTCTCCGGCATAGGCGGCTTCCTTGGCCATACCCACCCGCTGGTAATACATCATACGCATAGCGGCCTTGAGAATGTCATTATAGACCCCGTCGCCAATATGGAAATAGAAGGACTGCTTTAAGTTGTCGGACTTGTCGCGGATGTAGTACGTTCCTGGGGTAGAGACGTTTGAAAAGTCGAACCACCAGATTTTATCGCCCGAAGAGGTATCTACCGCCCCCTCCTGGAACACCACCGGTGCCCCCGAATACACCACCTGGGCCGTAGCGCTGTCCACCACTTCCATGACACCGCCCGGAGTGTAAGAAAGGTCCTTGTCAAAGCCTTGTTCGGGGCTACGCAGCACGGCAAACTTTTGTGCATTTGGCCTATAGCCAAACTGGTCTACCGTAATGAACACATCTTGTGCAAGCAGCGGCGCCGCTAAAACTGCGGTTACCAGAACCGCCAAAATCTTTACACCTTTAAACATCCTCTCACCCCTTTTGGGTAAATATATACTCAAAAAAAGGAAAAAGACTACATCGATGCTTTTTTTCTCATAAAGGCCAGGGCCTTGCTCCGGCGGCGGGCGGTTTCTTGCAGGTTCACGGACTCGTCGTACTCGTCCACAATCTCGCGGCCGAGGATTTCTTCCAGCACGTCTTCCAGGGAAACAATTCCCGCGATGGCGCCGAACTCGTCCACCACGCCCACCATGTGGCCCCGCTGTTTCAAGAACCGGAGCAACAACTTTTCAAGAGTCACGCTGTCTGGGATCAGCTGCAAGGGCCGCATCAACTTGCGGAGCTTGATATCGCGCTTACCTTCGGCCAGGTAATTGTAGGCATCCCGGCGAAGCACGATGCCAATCCATTCGTCCTTCTTTTCACCATAAAGCGGAATCCTGGAAAAGGGCCAGTTGCCCCGTTCGTCCAGGGTCTCCCCGATGGTCTTGTCGGCCGGGAGGCTAAACACCACATGCCTGGGCGTCATCACCTTGCGGGCTACCACGGATTTCAGGGCCAGAATGTTCTTGATGACCGCCGCCTGATGGTTGTCAATCACCTCTTCCCTGAGGCCGAGACTCACCAAACTGTTGATATCCTCGATGCTCACCTCTTTTTTCTCTTCGTCTTCGTGAGTCCAGTGTTTGGTGAGGGAGAGGCAGAGCCAGATGATTCCCGTCCAGCTCAAGACCTTGGTAATGTAATAGAACGGCACCGCTACAATGGGGGCCATCACCTTGGCCTGTTTAACGCCCAGAGTCTTGGGAGTGATTTCGCCAAAAAGCAAGATGAGAATCGTGAGCGCGATGGGGAGCGCGAACTGCCCCGATTCCGGTAGGCGGCGCACGGCGAGGGCTGTCGCCAGGGAAGCTCCGATGGTGTTTGCGATGGTGTTCACCACCAGCACCGAGGCAATGTATCGGTCAATGTTTTCTTTGACGTGAGTCAGGTACTTGGCGGTAAAACTCTTGCGGCGCTGCAGGGATTCTACCGTGCTGGGAGGCACGCTGTAAAACGACGCTTCCGTTACTGAACAGAAGGCCGAAAAGAAAAGGCAGCAAAGAACGGTGATGACTATAGAGAGCATAATTTACGGTTCAAAATACAGCAGGTCGGGTTCCACGGCCCAGAACTGGGTGCGTTCTGCCTCCCTGAAAAAGTCCATAACAGCCTTGGAGCTGGGCACCGGCACCAGATAAGATTTCTCGGTAGCGAACTGCACCAGTTCCACGTCGGTAGATTCCCCGATATCGGCGAGGCGCTTGGCCTCAGCAATGGCCACGTCCAACCCGCCCAGCTTGTGAACCAGTCCCGCCTCCAAAGCCTTCCAGCCCACAAAGACCCGGCCTCCGCCATAAGCGGTATCGATTTTCGTCTTATCTACGCCGGTGGCCTGGGAAACCACCCCGACAAACCGGTCGTAGAATTCATCCATGTAGTCCTGCAGGGCCTTCTTTTCCTCATCGGTCCAGGGCCTGGTGAAAGTTTCGGCATCGGCGTAATCGTGGGTCTTGACGGTTTCTGCCTTGAGCCCAAGCTTTGAAAGCAAGCCGGATGCGTCCACCTTGCCGCCGTAGATGCCGATGCTCCCGACAAAGGAGAAGGGTTCGGCCACAATCTCGTCGGCGCCACAGGCGATATAATACCCGCCAGAGGCACCCATGTTCCCGATGCTCGCCACAATAGGCAGCCCCTGCTTGTGCAGGTTCTTCAGCGCCGCCCAGATCTTGTCGGAAGCGATAGCGGAACCGCCCGGCGAAGAAATGCGAACCACCAGAGCCGAAACGCCTCCGCCGCTGGCAAGCCTGTTCAGCGTAGCAGAAACGGACTTTTCCATAGCGCCGTCGATAGTTCCGTCGATATTCAACAGACCGATGCGAGCCCGGTGAGACCAGCTTTCGTTAAAGATTTTTCGGTCCGTCGGTTTCCAGGTGACATAGCCCGCATAGGGAGCGTCCAGTCCAAAGAAGGTCTTCAAGGCGTAAGACGGCACCTGGTCTATATAAAGAATAGAATCGATGACCCCCGCCTGCAGGGCCGCCTTGGCGCTCACCACAGGAACCTTCGCCAAAGAATCCAAAGACGCGGCGGCCCTCTCCACAGGCATCTGCTTGCGGAAAGCCATGCGACCCGCCACATAGGCGTTCATCATCTTCCAGAAATCACTGTAGAGTTCAAGCCGATTTTCGCGGGACTCCACCGACATGGAATCTGCAATGTAAGGTTCTGCCGCCGACTTGTAGGCGCCATGCCGCAAGAATTCCACCTTCACGCCAAGCTTGTCCAGCAGGCCCTTGTAAAAAAGCGTGTTTCCGCCTACGCCACGCCAGGAGAAATGGGCCGAAGGCTCCACCACGATTCGGTCCACAGAAGAAGCCGCCAGCAAAACAGAAGGCCGCACATCGTCCATGTAGGCAATGACCTTCGCACCGCGGGCCTTCAGCTTCATGACGCCACGGTTGATTTCGTTGGAAACACCCACGTTCCCCTTGTAGCCTGAAAAGTCCAACAGCACGATACTTGCCGAGGGATCACGGAGCAGGTGTTCAAACAAGGTCCGCACCTTCATGAGGGCTATGGACTGGGGCCGTATAAAGGAGAAGGGGCTTTCCACTTCGGAAACTTCCATGTCCAAAGGCACACGGACAATTTGGGCGAACATGGTGGCGTTCGGATTCCGTGCGGAATGGTAACCCCAGGTCACTCCCTTGGGCAGGTAGTCGTCGTAGAACTTTACCGCCAAATTGTTGGAACCGCCGAAGGGCATGGACATGGTGAGGGTGTATTCGTCATCGTCACCGTAAACAGGCATTTTGAAACCATAGCGGGTGCCGTACAGTTCCAGCTCAAAAAGCAGGCGGTGTTCCTCCCAGTCCTCCACATCGTAGCTCACACTCAAGTTCCGCCCAAGCCGAAGGGTGGCGCCTGCGTTGTGAACGCGGTCCATCGATTTCGGACCCGCGTACAGCAGGTTGTCGCAGGAATACCCGAGGGACAAGAACCTGAAAGGCCTGAGCATCACGCCTTGAGTGTAGGACCATTCCGTGCCTTCGAAGGCGGAGCTCCTGAAGGCCGTCAGTCGGCTACCCCAGAAAAAGTAGCGCCGGAGAATGTCGGTGGAATACGTCAAGCTCCAGCGGGATTCATCCAGCCCCTTGTCCGCAAAACGGTACTCAAAACCCGCGCCAAGGTGGTCCAAATTACCGCCCACGCGGAACTGGGAAATTTCGTCGTCGTATTGATAGTCCAGCAGGGTTCCCCAGGAATCAAAAGCCGTGAGGCCGGCGGGGTTTCCGAAAATGCCGTGGGCTCCCTCCAAAGACACAAAGCCGGATTCCCCCGGCAGGTAGGCGAAAGCGGGAGCGAGAAGGAACAGAACGCACCCAAGCAAATTGAGGAAAAAAGAGCAAGGAGATTCCCGGTCAAGCCGGGAATGACAACTCTGGTAAAAACTTTGTTGCATTCGTGACCGTCCTGTGGTTTACGGGAATTCTGCCCTTAAATATAGTTCCACCTTGTGGCCCGTCTCAAAGCCGAACAGGTTCCCGCGATTCATTTCATAGGCCATGCCTATACCGAATGGGAACGGGAACCAGCCCACATAACGGGCAACGTCGCCCCGCATGCGGAATCCACGATACTTGTCGTCCATCTTCTGGTAGTCTTTTGCCAGGTTGTGGTTTTCCGATTCCTGGATACGCCAGCGAAAAAGGAACACGTAACCCACTTGCCAGCCCGTCCGTGCGGTTCTATCCCAGAAGGCGTTCCAGACAAAGGAGGTTTTCACCCCCAGTTCGTCACCGGGTTGGTAGTTCCTGTCTTCGATGAAAGAGTAGTACTGTCCCGAAAGCCCCAGGACCATATTCGGGCTAAAGCGGTACACGCCCATGGGCTCAATGCCCAAGCGCTCAAAACGTTCCACACGACTACCGTCACCAGGCTTAAAGCGCCAACTCACATTCAGGCCGAAATACCGTATCGGGAAAAACTTCATTCCCACAAAGGATTCGTTCAGCCCGTTCACCTGCAGGTTCACCATTTCGTGAATCTGGTCATGGAGCATGGTCTGCCACTCGTAACTAATAAACCGGTACGACATGTCGGCATAAAAGCTCAAGCAGTTGCAGGGCGCCACTTCTACAGACCATTTTAGGTCCGCACTGTAAACATCGTCACGAAGCTCGCCCACACCGCCAACCGCAATGGCATTCTGCGGAGGCAGAACAGGCTTTAGAGGTTCTGTTGCAAAAACGGAAACAATGAACGTTACAATAAAAAACGGAACGAGCCGCAGGTTAAGCCCTGCAGCTCGCAGTTTTACAAACAAATTAGTATTTTCCGTACTTGTAGCCGTATCCATCCTGGCTGCCATGTTCGTACTTGTTGATGACAATGGAAGCATGGGCGTTGGGATTGCCCTTGAGAATCTGGCCCATACCATCCTGGATTGCCTCGATAGAGTGTTTATTGTACTCGATGACCATCACAATCTGGGCTGCAACGCGACAAGCAAGGGCGGCGTCCGTCACCAGCATAATGGGCGGGGTGTCGATGATAATCAGGTCGTACCGCTGTTTGAACTGTTCAATCAGTTCAAGGTAATGCTTGGAGCCCAACAATTCCGCAGGATTTGCCGGGACATTGCCACAGGGCAAAACGAAGAGGTTTTCTACTTCGGTAGAAGAAATCACCTGTTCCGGTTCAACTTCGCGCAAAAGTACCTGAGAGAAGCCGTTGCCGCGCTTGATACCGAACTCCTTATGCAAGCGTCCTTTACGCAAGTCTGCATCTATCAGCAAAACCTTCTTGCCAAGACCTGCGTACAAGGCAGCCAGGTTCACGGAGATAAAGCTCTTGCCCACTCCCGGAATAAGGCCACTTACACCGATAATTGGCTGGTCCGATTCCATCATGGAGAACTCCAGTGAAGAACGTAGTGCGCGCAAGGATTCCACCGCCACATCGTCGGGTTCCACCACGGCCAGCGGTCTGGTACCCTTGGTACCCTTGGGATTGCCCTTGGGCACCTTGGCATAGACGGTAAAGCCTGTTTCCTTTTCGATGAAACTTGCACTCTTGACTCCACCGCTAAACATGTCGCGCAAAGACACTATCGCAGCACCCAGGAGTATTCCCAAGAACAGGAAAATTGCAAGGATCAACTTCTTCTTCGGCTTTACAGGCTTAGTGGTTTGTTCCGCAAAATCAACGATACGCACGGAGCCAACTTCTCCAGCGGATACAAGTCGCAACTGTTGCACGCTATTTAGCATGTTGGTGTAAAGAACCTTGTTCAGTTCCACTTCGCTGGTCAACTTAAGCACTTCTTGTTGCGTTTCTGGCAAGTCCTTCACATCCCTTGTCGTGGTGGCCAGTTCACGACGTAAAGTTCTTTCCTGGTCCTCGAGGGTCTTGACCGTGGGGTGTTCTGCGTGGAATAACCGAATGGCCTCTTGTTTTTTCTGCTGGATTTCCAGAATGCTTTGCTCTAGTTTCATGCGCTTCTGCAAAACGATCTGAGTTTCCGCCGCCACATCCACGGAACCAACACGATTCTGGTAGGCATTCATGTTCATCAGAGATGAGTCCAACCGGGCCTTTAGGTCAGGTAACTGCTTTTCCAAGAACTCTAAAGTCTGCTGAGCCTCGGCATTGCGTTCTTCTACATTCTGGCGCAGGTAAGAAGTCGCAACTTCGTTCAAAACCTCTACGGCACGATCGGGATAGATATCCTGATAAGAGAACTCTAAAATGCCTGTACGCTTTCCTTTCTCCTTAACTTCAAAGGCACTGCGAAACACTTCTACCGCATCCAAGTATTCCATTTTGCCCACGGCAAAACGCTGGCCCTTTCTAGCATCCATCCTATAGATTCCAAACGAGGCAGAATCCCCCGCATACGGGAAATGGTATGTCTGTCCCACCACCCCGACTAGGACTCGCTGGTCATTATGATCATAAAGCGCAAAATTCACAGAGTCAAGGGCACGAGCCACCCACGATTTATTCCTTTCTTCTAAAGGAAGATTTTCCCATGGCACCTCAAAATTCATCAACTCCATGCGTCCTTCGCGGTGGAACAATCTGTCCCATTTCCCCTTAGGTACAGCATAGTACTGCAGCCGTTTAGATTCGATCGTAGAACCGAGTACCTTACGACTCTTAATGAGTTCTATTTCCGTCTCAGCGGGGCTTGTAGTGGCAAAAAGCGCCGCCATATCCCCCATCATGGAAGGACCCTTGCCATTCTTGGTCTCAATCTGCAATAATGCATCTACCTGGTATACTGGGCGAATCCACAAAGCCACTATTACACCCACAAACCCAGCAAAAAGGATGCATGGTAAAACAATGTACCAATTTTTCAGCAAATTTTGCAGCAATTCAAATAAATCTTTTTCTTCTGTCTTTTTGGTAGCCATAGTTACCCTTCTTTGCGTGAAAAAATAAAAAAAAACACACAAATCCAACCACGTATTTTCAACAATTTCCCCAAACCTTGACATCATAGAGCAATCCAATGTATATTTCGGAATATTTATAGTCTACAAGGATAGCAGGATTGATTAATGCGACCTATCTTTTTGATTGCCTTTTTGGGGATAATGACTTGCCTCTGTGGGTGCATTTGGGTTGATTCTGCAGAAGAACCTGATTTTTTACCCCTAGACGATTCCGAATACCCATACGCTGACTTACCAAGAGTTGTTATAGAGACAGAAAACTTCGCACAAATTAGAGACAAGGAAACAGAAATTCCCGCAAAAATGCAAATCTGGGGCAAGAACGCTCCCGAAAGCGATGTAATGAACTTGACGGTAAGGGGAAGGGGGAATTCGAGTTTCAATATGCCTAAATTCGGATTCAAGTTAGAGCTCGAAAAAAAAACTGCGATTTTAGGCATGCCCAAGGATAAAGACTGGGTCCTTGTAGCAAATTTTCGGGATAAAACCCAAATAAAAAACACCATTTCTTTTTTGCTGGCTAAAAAATTGGGAGCAAAGCACTCTATAAGAAATCAATATGTAGAAGTGTTTCTCAATAGAGAATATATGGGTTTATTTCTAATTACAGAATCCATAAAAGTTGACAAGAACAGAATAAAAATTTCAGACAACGATTTTTTGATAGAAAAAACAACAACAACGAGTGACCATCCTTACTTCATTTCAGAAAAAAATAATTTGTTCGAAATAAGATACCCGTCTCCACAAAATATTACTTTAGCGAAAATTGACTCTTTAAAAGAAAAAACAAATGCATTTGAAAAAAAATTATACAGCAATCAATTTAACGGTAATTATTTAGATTCAATATTAGATGTAAATAGTTTCATAATCTATTACTGGGTGCAGGAATTTTCCCGTAACTTAGATGGAAAATTTCAGCGCAGTGTTTTTATAGAATGCACACATGATGGTTTTATGAGAATGGGTCCTGTCTGGGATTTTGATCTTTCTTATGGAATCGGAATGGTTGGGGTAACAACCAAACCCTCTGGATGGGAAATAAAAAAATCGGGTTGGTTTAAATATTTGTGGCAAAATGAAATTTTTTCTAAAAAAGCGGTAGATTTTTGGGAAGAAAATAAAGGCGTTTTTGCAAAAATGCCAGAATATGCAGATAGCATTTCCCTGTTTATTCAAAAAGCAGTATTAAACGATAATAAGCGCTGGCCGGTTTTGCAGACGGACGATAATCTTTATCATGAAGTAAAATTTGAGGATTATACAGAAGCTATAGACTCATTAAAAGAGTGGATGAACCAAAGATTAAACTGGATTTCCCATAACATATAGGCCCTGCTCTTTATTATTTGCTATTTTTCTAAAAAAGATGTCTATGAAGAGTACACACTGTCAGCATACGTCTAATCAAAGAAGACCTCGTGTTCTTTTTGTGTCTTCATCTGGAGGACACTGGGAACAACTAAAAAAATTTAATGTTTTGGCTTCAAAATACGACATATTCTTTGTAACTGAAAAGACTCAGTTTAAAGCGAGTGAGGCAAAATATATTCTTGCGCAAACAGACTTGAAAGACATTCTTATGCCAATAAAGATGCTTTGGAACACCCTATTTTCCTTAAGAATATGGTTTAAGGAAAAGCCTGATTTCGTAGTAACTACAGGAACGATGATTGCTTATCCGTTCTACCTGCTGTCTATACTCTTCAAAAAGAAGTTCGTCTTTATTGAAACCTATGGCCGTGCGGATATGCCGACTGTCGCGGGCCGCATGATGGAAAAGCACAGCGACCTGTTCATAGTCCAGTGGGAAAAGCAGAAAAAGCATTTTAAGAAGGCCATTTATGGGGGGTGTCTCTATTGATTTTTGTAACTGTCGGGTCTAGATACTACCCCTTTGACCGGCTGTTCAAGAAACTGGACGAGCTGTGTGAATCGGGAGTCCTAAAGGAACCGGTCTTTGCGCAGATTGGCCTGTCGAATTACGAACCCAAGCATTATGAGTTCGTAAAGTACTTGTCTCCAGAAGAGTTTGACCAAAAGATTGCCGAGGCGAATATCGTCGTCTGTCATGGGGCTTCCGGCTCCATAGTTAAGGCGCTGAAGGCGAAGAAGACTGTAATTGGTGTCTCCAGGCTACGCAAGTACAAGGAACACATCAATGACCACCAGGTGCAGTGTAACGAGGCCTTTGCCGACGGCCATTACATTGTGATGGCTAGTCCGGAACTGGATAATCTGGGCGAATGCTTCGAACGAATCTACAACGGTGAAGCGAATCTCATTCCTTGGGTTAATAAGGACCCGATGTCTATTATTAACCTAGTAGATAACTTCATTCAAGAAAACTGGTACAAGTAGAAAGGTTTTGAATGGGCTTTGTCGAGTTAGAGAACTTCGGGAAGCAGATGCTAGAAAGCTTCCCAATAGTGAAACGCTCTGCCAAGAGGGTTTATCAGGTTCTAAGCTATATCGTTTCTAGGGAAAAATTCAAAGTCGAGGGGGAACTTACCCGACTGACTCCCGATGACGGCTACGAGTATTACTACGGCTATTACGACAAGTCCCCGTGGGATGCTGACAACCGGTTTCTCATTGCCCTCAGGGTAAAGCGGGCCTACAAGAGCGTTGCCCCGAAGGAAGAGGGAACGCTTGTACTTATCGATACGCAGGACGGGAACAGGGCGATAGAGATTGCGAAGACCCTCTCCTGGAACGTGCAGCAGGGCTGTATGGCGCAGTGGATGGGGCCAGACTTTGCAAGCCGCATCATCTACAATGATTTTCGCGACGGGCGTTACTGCTCCGTTATTTACGACGTGAAGAACCGCAAGGAAGAACGCACTCTCCCAATGCCCGTCTACGACATTTCCCGCGACGGCAGGGTCGCGTTGAGCCTCGACTTTTCGCGCCTGCACCGCATGCGCCCGGGGTACGGCTATTCCAATCTGCCCGACGCCTTTGCGAAGGTCAACTGCCCTGACGAAACGAGCATCTGGAAAATCGATGTGGAGTCCGGCACGGTAACGGACCTGCTGAAGTACACGGACTTTGCCGCCTTTGAACCCGACCCCTCGATGGAGGGGGCGAGCCACAAGGTAAACCACCTAATGATAAGCCCGAACGGCAAGCGCTTTATGGTGCTGCACCGCTGGTTCCAGAAGGGGCACAAGCACACACGTCTGGTGACCGCCAATATGGATTGTACAGAAATGTACAACCTGAGCGACGACGTGTTTGTGTCGCACTGCTACTGGAAAAACGACAGCGAGATTCTTTCGTTCCTAAGGAAGAAGGAAACGGGCAATCACTATTACCTAATGAAGGACAAGACCCGCGAATACCGTATGTTCTGGCCGAACCTAAATACGGACGGCCATTGCAGCTATTCTCCGGACGGTAGCCGCATCATTACAGATACGTACCCGAACCGCAAGAGGATTGCCTCTGTGTACGTGTGCAGGGAAGAAGGCGGTGAATACGGAACGAGTCAGCGCGTTGCCCGCGTGTTCTCACCGTTTCGTTACGACAACGATTGTCGCTGTGACCTGCACCCGAGATGGAACCGCACAGGTGACCGCATTTGCATTGACTCCGTACATGAGGGGCGCCGCGGGATTTACGAGATTAAACTATAGGGGATACCCAAGATGACTGAAACAATACCGAAAATCATTCACTATTGTTGGCTTTCCGGATCTGCGTTCCCCCCCTTGGTGCAGGAATGTATTGATAGCTGGAAGAAGTTCTGCCCGGATTATGAACTTATGCTGTGGGACATGAAGAAGTTCGACATTCATTCCGTAAAATGGGTGGAACAGGCCGTGCAGCAGAGAAAGTGGGCTTTCGCGGCAGATTACATCCGTCTGTACGCCCTCTACAATTATGGCGGAATCTATCTGGATTCGGATTACGAACTATTGAAGCCGCTGGACCCGTACCTGAAATATGATGGGTTCGTATCCTCGGAAAGCAAGCATTCCATTTGCATGGCAATGATCGCAGTTAAGCCCAAGGCCGCCTGGATAAAGGAAATGCTGGATGAGTACGAGAACATAGACTTTATTGATTCTACGGGAAAGATGGACATTGTGCCTAATTCAAAGAAGGCCCAAGCTTACCTGGAAAGGAAGTACAATTATTCCTGGTCCAGCGAGAAGCAGGTACTGGGCGGCGAGATTGTCGTTTATCCCGAGGAAGTCTTTAGCCCGCTCAACTGCTTTACGGGCGTCCTGAACGTGACTGAGAACACGGTGGGCATACACCACTACGACAACATGTGGAAAAGCAAGAAGGACAAGCTCAAGAAAAAACTGATGCAAATCGGTACACGTGTTATCGGGGAAGAGAACCGCCACCGCCTGGTGGTACTCAAGAACAAGCTGCTGGGCCGTAATAAAGAATAAGCAAGAAAGGCGAGTTTATTGTGGAACCGATAGATTTTGTAGTCCTTTGGGTTGACGGTGGCGACAAGAAGTGGCAAGAGGAAAAGGCCAAGTACCAGTACCTTGCTACAGGAAAAAAAGTCGACGTCAGCGCCAACCGCTATCGGGATTGGGGCGTTATGCCCTACTGGTTCCGCGCTATTGAAAAGTGCGCCCCCTGGGTGCGCAAGGTCCATTTTGTAACGTGTGGGCAAAAACCCGAGTGGCTGAATACGGACTGCCCCAAGCTGAACTGCGTCAATCACTCGGATTATATTCCCGCCGAAAACTTGCCGGTATTCAACTCCCACCCAATAGAAATTGGGATGCATAAAATTGAAGGGCTTTCCGACAAGTTTGTTTACTTCAATGACGATACGTTTCTGCTTAGACCGATAGAGCCATCCTTTTTCTTTAGGAACGGTCTGCCAGTGCAGTATGCCGCACTTCATCCGATTGTTCCACAAGGCCTGCTAGCCAATTCTATAGTAACGCATGTTACCGCAAATGCCGTCACGATTATCAACAGGCATTTCGACAGCCGGAAACAAATTCGTAAAAATTGGAAAAAATGGTTTATGCCAAACAAGGTGGGGCTCAAGACCGCGCTTTTGAATTTCCTCTATTCACGGCATTCTGCGTTTATCGGCTTTGGCAATGCGCACCTCCCGGTACCCATGCTCAAGAAAACCATTGAGGAGGTTTGGGCAAAAGAGCCAGAAATCCTTAATGAAACTCGAAAGAGCCGCTTTAGATCCATTAATGACGTATCGCAGTATCTTTTCCGCTATTGGGATTTGGCAAGCGGAAATTTTTACCCGACTTCGATGGAAAAACTAGGGAAAAAATATGAATTGAGCTTGGGCAGCGCAGCTTTTGATGTTGTCAGGAACCGATCTTGTAATATGGTCTGTTTGCAAGATGCCGAGGAATGCGATTCAGAAGAAGTGTTCAACCAAGTACAGTCCAATTTGATAAAAGCCTTTGAAGCGATATTTCCTGAAAAGTCCTCGTTTGAAAAATGATCCAATATAATTCTGTTGTCTTTCTGCTTGTAGCTTTGATGGTGAATTCAGCCTTTGCCGGAGATTTATCCATAGCTTCGTGGAATATCAAGACTATAGAAGTGAAACGGGTTTATCAGGTGGATGAGTGGAGCGACCGCGTTCCTCACACAGTTGAATTCATCGAGATGATGGACAACGATGTAATCGGAATGCAGGAAGCAACTTTTATCCAAATAGATTCGTTGCTCAATAGAATGCCACAGTATCGTTATGTAGGCCTAGCCTCGCGTGACGGTAAAAAGAGTGGCAATTATAATCCCATTTTCTACAAGCATGAAAAGCTAGATTTGGTAGAGTCTCACACATTCTGGCTTTCTGAAACGCCGAACAAGCCCAGTATGGGCTGGGATACGGACAGTAAGCGAGTTTGCACGTGGGCCCTGTTCCGGGAAAAAGCCTCTGGATCTACATTTGCTGTATACAACACCCATCTGGACCATATTGGTGAGAATGCCCGGATAAATGGGGCTAGGCTTATCTTGGATTCTCTCGCCCACCGTAGTGGCACTCCGGTGTTTTTGATGGGCGATTTTAATTCAGAAAGGGGCGGAGACGTGTATAATCTATTGAACAGTAGCGGCATCGTCACAGATTCGTATACCGGCGCTCAGAAAAAACTTGCCTCTGGCGGGACATTCAATGCTTTCAACATGAGCAAAGAACCCCAGAAAATTATAGATTTTGTATTTGTGAACGAAAAGGTCAAGGTCATGCGGTATAACATCTTGAACAATTTCTATTGGAAATCAGGCAAACCCCGCTACTACTCAGACCATTTTCCGGTCTGTCTTTTGGTAAAATTGAAAAAGTAATTTATTATTAAGAAGAATGACTGCAATAGTACTCCTGGTCTATTTTGGCTTTTTAGCGACAATCTTCGTGGGTAATACCGCCAAGGGATTTATTGCATTGCTTTTGGGAACAATTTTATTTCCTTGCTGTGCGTTATTTAATGACAGCCCAGCAATATCAGGGCAAATAGTTCTTCTGTATGCCTTTATAGGCAAAGAATTCGTGATGAATTCGACCGACTTCAAGCGGACTATCTTTGAAAGCCCATTGAAGTACTTTCTAATACTTATTGCTTTCAGCTACGCATTGACAACGGCGTTCAATTTTAGTGGAATGAACGTCTACTATGCCATAAGGGATATGGTTGATCTCTATTGCTATTTCTTTGCCGCCCTTATCGCTTCCAAACAGCTAACCTTAAAGGATGTTTCAAAGACTATTTATTGGTTCGTTTTTTTCATGTGCATTTATGGCCTTTACGAAGCAGCAACCAATAGCAACATCTTGTATAAAGTCATAAATTTGGCATTCCCTGCACATGATGGTTGGTATAACCTAAATGGAAATATTAGCGCTAGTGAAGGGTGGCGCATAAGAACAATCATAACAACAAAGCACCCTACCACACTAGGTACTTTATTAACGATTCTATTCGTTTTTTACTGGAATACGTACCAAAGCAAATCAATGCACTACATAAAAAACATCTGCATTCTTGTCTTATTGGGAATAAACGTGATATTGTGTGGCTCTCGAGCTTCATTTGCTTGTATGGCAATCGCCTTGATTTATTCCTACGTGAAAACCAAGGGTTTTCTCATGAAGATATTTTTTGTGGGGATGCTCGTTTTTAGTGCGTCGTACATGGTAAACTATGCGGTGGAGCACCTAATGGACACGAAAGACGGGTCTTCCATAATGCTTCGCCTAACCCAAATGGCTTATTCTTTCGAAAAGATCAAAAATTCACCTATTTGGGGTAACGGAAGTAATTACACGGCTCATCAAATCAAGGATGAAGACGTGCGCTTCAATGACGATGACGAATTCATTGGAGGCCTAGAATCGGTCGCCTTTATCTACCTAATTGATAGGGGAATTTTGGGCGTACTGACATTCTATCTTTTTTGGCTAATGGTATTCTTGTACCTGAGGAAAAACGATGCGTTATTCGAGGATCGAAAAATAACGCTGGAACTCATGCCCATGTCCATAATTTTATTCCTAACAATGTCAGGGTTAATTGGCAACAATACGTCATTCTGCTTCCTATTTACCGGCTTGTATGTGGGTTGCATTGAAAAACAGCGCCTCATGAACGAGGAACAGCAGAAGAAGGAAGATTCGGCGAATGAGGCTGCAGACACCAGACAGATGATGCTTCTGGAATAGCGCAAAGTGTCTGACATCGCTTTTTATTGCTTGTACCTTAAAGAGTAGTAAATCCTAAGCAACAGGAAAGTAACGGGATTGGAATGGAGCGCAGCAAGTATCTTGTACTTGCTGTTTTTGTGAGGAATAAGCTTATATTCCTCGTATGCTTTTTTACGGTCGTGTAGTCTTGTGGAATACAGCCGTGCTCGCTCGTGATGCTCTTCAAAAGGAGGAAGCTCTTTGTTCAGGTATCGTTTTGAAAAGAAATTCGCACAATTTCGACCGGACACATGGAAACTTATTTGTTTTTCTATATCGGTAGAATGGGCCGCTGAATTATTTAGTATTCTATACACCCCGAAAATTTCAGGGAAAAATTTAAGTTTAGAATGCACAGAAAACCAAAGCCATTGTGGATAATCTCCCATTTTCCAGCTTTGATTAAATGATTCCTTTTCTTGTAAATACTGAAGAAGTAATTCCTTTCGATAGCAAACGGTTAATGTCGGAATGCAATTGGAGTGTAATAGATAATTCTCAAAGGATATATAGTCTTTACCACGGATGGTTGAAAACATCTTTTTTTCTTGAACAAACTGCTTGGCTTGACCATAACAAAGCCCGTAGTCCGGATGCGACTCTAAAAAATCTACTTGCTTTTGTAGTTTTCCCGAATCACACCAATAATCGTCGCCTTCACAATCGGCACAGTATTTGCCTAATGCACGGGGATAAATAAAGTTTTTCCAAATGCCTTTTTTTTGGGAGTATTGATTTTCTGTTTGGTAAATGCCTTTAATAAGACCCGGATGTTCAGATTCGTATTTACGGATGATGTCTGCAGTTCCATCAGTAGAGGCATCATCATGGATGATTATCTCTATCGGAAAATTAACTTTCTGCATCAGAAAGCCTTCTATGCATTGCGCAATGTAGTCCTTCTGATTGTATGCAGCACAAAGGATGGAAACAAGTGGCTCCTGTGGCATATAGTCCCCATCACATTAACATATCAAGGAGATGTTTTGCATCTTGACGTTTTCGAATAACTTTATAGCTATCGGCGGTAAGCGCAATAATAGCGCATCGAGGGTTGATAAAGAATGGAGTTAAATTTTGGCGATATGCACCAGAGCCTTTGAAAATCAAAAAATCACCATGACTGTAATGCTTCAGTTTAACCTGGTTCGCGATGATATCTGTTTCCATGCATGTTGATCCTACTATATCAGCGATGATTTCTTCTTCAGCATCGTGATTGCTGATTTCTATGTAGGGATAATTTGTCTTGCTAGATTTAGGGCGTACCTGGTAAACGCTCGCATCGGTAAAAACAAAATTTCTTTCGCGTATTTTTTTTCGTTGGTAAATTTTAGTAACAAGCTCAAATACATTGGTGACTACGGATGCTCCCGGTTCTATGACGATGTAGGGGTTGTTTCGCTGAAACCAATCACTCTGAAGCAAAATGTCGCAAGTGGCTTGAGCGTAATCGCTGTAGGAGGGGCGTTTAGAAGTGTCTACTTCCTTTGGCGCCGCGCCGAAGAAACTGCCGCCAAGATCTACGTATTCAATGTCGTTTAATTCATAGGTTTTACCAATACTAACTAAACGTTCTGCAATGGTTTTAAAGTTTTCTACAGAATGATTTGTTGAGGATACGTGTCCATGCAATGAGTTGATTTTGATTCCATTTGCTTTCAAACACGGAATAACTTCTCTGAGCATTTCATCTGAAAAGCCGAATCGACTTTCCGCAAGTCCTGCTTGAATGGCGGAAGATCCATCGGCTTTTGTTATTTCCATATTTATCCGAAGCCCGATATGTATGTCTTTGTTTGGAAATTTCTTTTTTATACTGATTACAGATTGTACTTCATACAGACTGTCTAGATTTATTATGCTCCCGTTGGCAATGGCCTTTTCTAACAGGGCTTCCGTTTTTACGGGACCGTTTAAAATAATGTGATTTCCAGGGAAATCAAGTTGGGATGCGAGATTGTATTCTATTTCAGAAACGGTTTCCGCAAAAAGATTTTCCTCTTGAATTATCTTAAGGAGAAACGGGGTGTAATTTGTTTTGAACGAATAGGAGAAGATGAATTTTTTGTAAATGTCCGTAAACGCTTTTGAAAAATTTCTAACATTTTCTCGGAATATATCGGGATAGGCGATATAAAATGGAGTAGAAACAGCTTCTGCAATAGAGGATATCTTTGAATACATTGTATTACTCCATTTTTTAGGACAACTCGACGTTATAGTAACAATGGAAATTGCTTGTTACAGTTTCCATTGTTTCGAAAGAAGGAAACTCCAGCAGGAGTATGCCTATTCGATCGGTAAGCTTTTCAAAGCTGTTGACTGTATTTCCTTTTTCTTTGAATATAAATTGCTCTTTGACATAGGGCTTGATTTCTTCGGAAATAGAGACGCCTTCGAACACCCCCGCAGATTTAGAAAAAATTAACGCATACGCAAAGAAACCTGTTTGTTTTTTTTCGTCAATGTTTAGAGATTCGCCTAATGCAAGCTTTACCGCAATTTCTTCGAGGCTGACTCCATAGGAGTAGTTCATCAACTTGTAAATGTAATTGCCGCTGTGCCTAGAATTCACTTCAATGAAATTGATTTTGCCATTTTTAGAAATTCGAAATTCAACATTTATGGCTCCATATTTGATACCGGTCGCATCAATAATTTTTTGTGTTTCCTGAATGACTCCGGCTTCAGTTTCGGGAGGAATGACACCTTTGCCAAAAATCGTCGAATAAGGCAAGATATCACTATGTGACGAATATAAATGCTTTCCGAGGAATGCTAATTTTAGAATTCCGTTTTCAACAATACAATCGCCATTTATTTGAAGATCTGTTTCTATAAATTCTTCAACAATAACGTTTCCACTATTGGAAATTTGGTACGCAGTGTTTACTGCTTCTTGTAGATGCTGTTTATCAATGACTTTTGTGATGCCGTTATTTCCGCCCCGATCTGTTGGCTTTACAATAACAGGGAAGTCAAGCTGATTTATTGTATCTGGAATAGAATTACTGGAGAGCGTTATGTATTTGGGAAAAGAAGTAAAACCATTTTGGCTAAGAAAATTCCTGAAATTATTCTTAAATGAAAGTATTTCTCGTGTAGTATTGGGAATCCCAGGAAGGCCGTATTTTTCGATAACTCGACAACCCGCACATGCTCCGGGGCCAGACGCAAAATAGACGACTGCATTAACTTTGCTTGATGCAACAAGCTCCATAATGGCGTCGGTGTCAAGAGTACTGATAAGGTGCGACTCGTCTGCTATGGCATGGCCTGGATTGTTTTCCTTATTGTCACATGTAATGACGTACAATCCTCTGGATTTTGCATATTGAATTGCTGGAACGACACTTCGATTCGCATCAAAGAAAATAATTTTCTTTTGCATATGTTAAGCCCTCCAGTTGTTTACGACAGGCTTTCTTTTGCCTGAGGCCAAGACAGGAATGTCCTCTACAGAACTTATTTTTATGACAGCATCATCTCCAAGGTATTCTTTTAGATTGCTTAGAACGGAATCTAGAGAATCATTCGTGTCGCGTAAAATAACTTTGAGTTCGTATTCCTTTTCGCCATTTTGAATAAATTGCCATTGAACAATGTTTTCAAAGTGCTTTAAAATCCTTCCGTATGTTAGCGGAAAAATTGGCGTGCCAGTTGTTGAATACGTCAAATCAAAGCGCCTTCCATACAGTTTCCCTAGTATGGGGTATCCTCGGCTGTATTCGTTGGGGGGCAACAATACCGCCGTATCCCCATTGTCGTAGCGAATAACCGGGAATGCGTAATTATGCAAGTCGGTAATAACGATCCTTCCGAGTTCCCCGTATTCAACAGGTTCGTCGCTATCAAACTTCAAAACCTCAAAGAAGTATCCCGAATGATTCCAGTACATTGGGTTGTCTTTTTCTTGCGTAGGAACCCGTTCTTGTGCTAGAATCCCACATTCTTCATTGGCGTACTGCGACTGTATGTCTGCTTGCATGACCTCTTTGAATAGAGCTCTTACGTCATCCTGAAGAGATTCAGCCCCGGCTATGGCCAATTTTAAATGCGGGAAACGATAACCTTTACCCTTGGCGTATTCCGCAAGCTTGCCGAGAGACGAGGCGTATCCGCGCAAGCAAACCGCCTTTGAAGAAATAATCAGCTCGCATAAACGTTTCAAGTCTTCATCCCCCATTCGAGCAATGTCAAAGGGGATTATATTTTCAGTTTTAATCTGTTTGGCCGTTTTTTGTTGCCACTTATTCCATGTGCGCAAATGAATCAGCTTATCGTGCGTCTTGAAACCCGCGATAGCTCCGAAATACTTGAGTTCGGCGATGCGACGCTGCCTCTTTAATGTGTCCTGCGGAATTTTGAAGGGGGTGCCAGTAGAACCGGAGGTTGTCTGAATGTGAATATCGCCGACTTGCCCGGGGATTTTTGATTTTTCTACGCAAATCTCATGATAGTGTTCTAGCAGGGAGGTCTTATTCATGATTGGAAAAGACTTTAGATCATCACCCTTTATGTTTTTGTAGAAAACTGTATTTTGCTTTGCGTGGGCAAGCAGTTTACGAAGAGCCTCTTCGCGAACGGGGAGGCCCTTCTCATATGAATGCTCTTGAATGAATTTAATCTCTTTATACGGCGCCCTTATGGGAGATCCGCTGAGAAAGTCCTTTATCCAAAACCGGGTTCTTAAAAACAGGGCGTTTAAATCCATCTTAAGCATCCAAATAAATAGTAATATAGCGATTTATTTGCGAAAGCGCATGGTCTGCTTCCATTCGATTCCTAAATTGCAAGAAAAGCGTTCCTAGCGAGTTGTTGGCCCCTGTGAAAGGGACTATTTTGTCACCCGGCTTTACAATTAAGCCAATATCGCGAACGTACTTTTTTTCAAAATCTGGGTTGATATCTACCGAGACAAATGTACCAGGCTTGTTAGAGTGCAAAATGTAATTACACCAGACCCCGTCATATTTTGGAGCGGTAATGACATCAAGCGGCACACTGAGAGCCTTTCTAATTTCGTTTCGGATAAGGCTTTGCCCTGTAGCCATATCTTGGAGCTCGGCAATGCGATTGCCTCCGCCACGGGGGGAAACCTCCATGATGTAAGCCTTCCCATCGGAACACACGCGGCTTTCAACATTGTAGATACCAGATTTTACTTTCAGAAGCGTAAAGAGCTTCTGAAGCTGTGCCGAGAGATCCTCCTGATATTTCTGCTCCATTGATGCCGGCCAAACTTCGATGGCTGGCGTGTAGGGGTTTGCCGCGTCCGGATCAAACAGTTGGTCAGAATAAGCAGGATAGACGAGTTTGCCATCTACGGTGAAAATGTCTGCACTAGACTGCGCTCCGACTTTATCCAAAAAGTCTTCAATGACGAAATGCTTAGAAAGGGATGACTGCAGTGCAACTTCGATAGCATTCCGCAAATCTGTTTTGTTTTCAACCTTTGTGACGCCCTTGCTACCTGCCGAATCTACCGGTTTCACAATGACCGGCCAGTTAAAATAGTCGACATCTTTCAAGGCTTCTTCAAGGTTGTCGTAGCCTTTTGCTCTGGGACAATTGAATCCGTGTTCAGCAAGAAATGCGCGGAACTTAGATTTATCCTGCAATATGCATGCAGCCTCGTAGCTGCACTGGAAAGGGAGCCCCATTTGTTCTGCGACGTAAGCAGCAGAAACAACTCCTGGATCAACGGCATGTGAAAGTATCCCGTCAATTTCAAGTTTTTGAGCCGCCTCAAGGACTGCGTCTTTGTCGATGATGCTTACATTACAGTATTCGTCGGAATACTTGTGGGCGATGTTTCCGGGCAAATAATCTGCTGTAACAACATAGACACCCATCTTGTGGGCTTCCTCAATCACTGGGAGCAGGTATCGTAGTCCGCCCAGAAGCATCAACTTTTTTTGCGGCATCCAGGATTACCTTTTGTTTTTTACGACATCGATAACGCGGTTTACACCCTCCTCGGAAAGACCAGCGAACATAGGCAGGCATAAAACCTGATCGGCAAGTTTATGTGCAACGGGGAGGTTCTTGGGGGAGGCCGAATCCAGCCCCTTGTAGGCGCTGAACGTACTGATAAGCGGGAAGAAATAGCGCCGTCCGAATATGTCGTGTTCCTGCAGTTTCATGTATAGATCGTCGCGGCTCATGCCATACTCCTTCTCGTCGATGAATATTGGAAAATAGGCGTAGTTGTGGCGTACTCCTTCAACGTCATTTAACACACGAATACCAGGGACATCTTTAAGGGCGACTCGATATTTTTCAGCCGTAGCCTTACGGCTCGCAATGGCTTCGTCAACCTGTTTCAAATTCAAGAGACCGTATGCAGCACGAATTTCATCCATCTTGCTGTTGATGCCAGGGGCAACAACAGTGGTTTCACCGGCAAAGCCAAAATTCTTGAGATAGTCAATACGTTTTTTTGTCGCCTCATCATGACAAATGAGCGCGCCACCTTCCACAGTATTGTAGACTTTGGTGGCATGGAAACTGAGCGTACTCATGTCACCAGATTTTAAGATAGATTCACCATTGACACATACACCAAAGGCGTGTGCAGCATCGTAAATAACCTTGAGCCCATAAATGTCAGCGATTTCTTGGATCCGCTTGGTATTGCAAGGCGTACCGTACACATGTACAGGCATAATCGCCGTGGTGTGTGGAGTTATGGCGGCCTCGATTTTTTCAGGGTCGATATTGCCTGATTCTTCTTCAACATCCACAAACACGGGCTTGAGCCCATTCCACCAAATGGAATGGGTAGTTGCCACAAAGCTATAGGGCGTTGTGATAACTTCACCAGTGATGCGCATGGCCTGCAATGCGGTAATTAGCGGCAAGGTGCCGTTGGTAAACAGGCTAAGATACTCAACGCCGAGGTATTCCGCCAAGGCTTTTTCAAGTTCCTTATGATAGTGGCCATTATTGGTAAGCCACTTGCGGTCCCAGATGTCCTTGAGCATCGGAATTAGGTCGTCCAGGCTGGGTAATAAGGGAGATGTGACGGTAATCAGCTTGTCTGTCATAAAAACCTTCTTATGCTTGCTAATATAGCTAAACTTTTTTGTTCATTTTCGAATCAATTATTTTAAACACGGGTTTCTCTAATAGTTGAATCCTAATAAAATCAATTAAAGTGCATATTGCGTAAACTACAAGAATGCTTATGATTGCGTGTAAGTAAATATTGCCGGAATAATACCCTGCATTACCAAGGGTGTCTTTCCACAACCATTGGCGCATCGCATCGCTATTGGCATGTATTAAAAGAACTCCAAAAGCTGATGCGGCAATTGTATTGATGATTTTACTGTAGCCGATATTTAGGTTCTTGAAAAACAAAAACGCGCATAATGCAGTCGTAATCGCCAAGGGCTTGTTTGAATCGGCAACAAAGAGAAAGTAACTAGGACTTTTACCTAGGGCGCAGAACAACTGTGCCCCTCCCCTAACACTAATTAAGGATGCAACTATGCAACCTAACGTTGCGAGTCCAGTATATTTAACACTTGTCGACCAATGTGGTGGGTAAAGTCTGAAATATGCAGCAATGAAATACACAACCATAAACCATGTAACATAACTGTAACTTACAGGGACAAACATTTGCGGTAATACGCTAAAAGCAAATAAGCAAAGCCCTATTAAAACTTGATGTTGTTTTTTTGTCATTCCTTTTATAAGGATGTTTAAAAAGGGAATGAAACAGAAAAAAACTATGTAACAGGAAACAAAACCATCATTCAAACCAGTAATAGGCATAATGCTTTTAAAAATCGTTTTGGGAGTCAATTCAATATAGCCAGATGCTAGAAAAATACTGAAAAACACAATTTTGTAGAATTCAACTTGCAGGAGCAGCTTTAGTCCCTTACGCAAGGTAATATGCGAGGTACACATGAAATAGCCTGTAATGAGCACAAAACAATCTATGCCGATTTTGCCCCAGCATCCAAACAAAATAAGGAATGTTGACTTTGCAGAAGGAAAATCAGCCGTAACAATTGGCATTAGCCCTGAATTTACCACATAGTGGTGTGCCACGATCAACAACATAACGATGATGCGGAACAGCTCTAGATTAGAATTGCGAGGTTTGCTAATTGTGGAGGATTCGCCGGACATTTTTGAATTTATTTTTTGCGGTTAAAAAGTTTTACAATTATATCATAAATGTATTCGAAGCTTTCTATTCGGAAAAGTTTTGAAAGACCAATGTATATTGAAATGCCAGCAACAATCTGCAAAACCAAGGTAGCCAAATCATTTAAACCAGCGAATTTGATGCAATAAACGGCAGTTCCCATTACGCAAGAGAGAACTATTTGCGGCACCATGTCCTTCAATTGGGCTAAATAATCATAACCTAATAATTTTTTATTTGGCCAACTATTGATGATTTGGCTTAAAACGCTAACGACAAGCATGCTACACGCCATTGCCATTACACTGATATTCATCGTTATTAAAATTGCCGTCAGCCCGACCATTTTTTTTGCCATTTCCAACTTGAGAAAAATGTCGCTTCTCCCCAGAGCCTTTATAGCATTGAGGTTTGCCGTATGTATAGGGAAGAAAGCGTATGTAATACAAAATATTCTCAAAAAGGGAACACAGGACATCCATTTTTCAGTAAGAATCAATCGAACCAAAGGCTCTGCACAAACAGCTAACCCCATCATCATGGGCATCATAATGTAAGTACTAACACGGATTGCCCTTCGTGTCATCTCCCGCACACGTTTACGATTGTCTTGTTCTGCAGACATGGCAGGCAACAACACACTGTCAATAGAGGTGTTGATATTCACGGCAATCACTTGAGGAAAGTGATATCCCTGATTATAAAATGCCAAATCTTTAGCGGTGTAGATCCTTCCTATAATCAATTGACGAAGTTGATTATATCCCGTGTCAATCAGTGCAGACACAAGCATTTTCCATCCAAAATTGAACAAGGTTTTTAAGCGTTCTAAAGAAAAACTAAGTCTTGGGCGCCATTTGACTGTCATCCATAGAATTAATGTTCCAACGACTACATTGGTAAGCTGTTGTCCAACGAGAGCCCATATTCCAAAACCAAGGCAAGCCATTGTAATACCTACGATAGCAGCACTTATTGTCCCCCCAATTGTTGCAAAAAAGAATTTTTTGAATATGAGATTTTTGGAAACATACGCTTGTTGTACATCACGTATGCCCGATACAATTAGCATAAGCCCTAATACACGTATAACCGGTGTAAGATGAGCTAAATGGTAAAATGCAGCTATATAAGGAGCCGCCAAAAAAATCAGCCCATATAAAATAGCACATGAAAAAATGTTAAAATAAAAGACAGAGGAAAAGTCAAGGTTGTCCGCATTCTTTTTTTGAATGAGGGCGACACCAAATCCACTATCAACAAAAACCTGCAGTAAAGTTGTAAAAACCAATACAAGAGCAATCTCTCCATAAACAGAAGGTTCAAGGAGCCTTGCCAAAATTATGGAGACAAGAAACGTTACTAACTGAGCCCCACTTCGCTCAAAGAATCTCCAAAAAAAATTAGTTGTTACGGTCTTGGCAGATGGCATTTGTTGGTTATCAATATTACCTGTTTAACAAAATATATCTTTTTTCCTGCTAACTGGCGCACCCTAAAATACTAAGCTGCCCAATGTCCCAGAAAATCGCTTTCTACAGTAGAAAACGCCACGCTACGGCTGTAGAAAAACACTCACATTTTTCTACAACTTACGGCATGTAAATTTTTGTCATTGCTTTACCGCAGAGAGGCTACGTAACGACACAACAAGGCGGTCAAAAATTCCTACTCCGCCTTGCCCTTGCCAATAGAGGACACCTCAAAGCCAATTTTCCGGAGAGCCTCGGCATCCAAGATGTTACGACCGTCAAACACAAAAGCGGGCTTGGCCATGGAGCTGTATATTCGTTTCCAGTCCAGTTCGGCAAAGCATTTCCATTCGGTGCAGACCACCACAGCATGGGCGCCTTCGGCAGCCTTGTAGGGGTCTTCTTCGAAAGTCACCTGGTCAAGCACATCCTTCAGGTCGCGCTTGGCGTCGGGAATGGCCTTGGGGTCAGTCACCACCGGCATCGCATGTTCATTGAGCAGGTCACGGACCACCAGGTTCGCCGGGCTTTCGCGGGTGTCGCCGGTATTGGCCTTGAAAGCAAAGCCGAACACCGCAATTTTCTTACCGGCGATGGTATTGAACATGGTCTCCAGCATACGGTCCACCACGCGGTGGGTCTGCCATTCGTTAATCTTAACCACGGATTCCCAGTAGGCGGCCACCTCAGGGAGACCATAATAGCCGCAAAGGTACACCAGGTTCAATATGTCCTTCTTGAAGCAACTGCCGCCAAAACCGATGGAAGCCTTGAGGAACTTGGGGCCTATGCGGGTGTCCTTGCCCATCACAAAAGCCACCTCGTCCACGTCGGCACCGGTCTTTTCGCAGAGGGCGCTGATAGAGTTGATAGAGCTGATACGCTGAGCCAAGAAAGCATTGGCAGTGAGCTTGGTCAGTTCGGAACTCCAGAGGTTGGTGGTGAGGATACGGTCACGGGGAACCCAGTGGGCATACACGTCTACCAGTTTCTGGCAGGCGGCAAGTCCCGATTCCGTCTGGTGGGACCCGATAAGCACGCGATCCGGTTCAAACAGGTCCTTGATGGCGGTTCCTTCGGCCAGGAACTCGGGGTTCGACAGAACCTCAAAGTGCAGGCCCTTGTCGTTGCTGTTCAAGATACGTTCCATGGCGGCTGCTGTACGCACCGGCAGGGTGGACTTTTCCACGATAATCTTGCCTTCGTCGGCAATTTCCAGAATGTTGCGAGCAGTCTTTTCCCAGTACTGCAGGTCAGATGCCTTTCCGGCGCCATGACCAAATGTCTTTGTGGGAGTGTTCACAGACACGAAGATAATGTCCGCGTCCTTGATAGCTGCGGGAATGTCGGTGCTAAAGAAGAGATTGCGGCCACGGGCACGCTTTACCACGTCGTCCAGGCCAGGTTCAAAAATCGGGAGGTTTTCGCTGTTCCAGGCATCGATACGAGCCTGGTTGATATCCACCACAGTCACCTTCACATCGGGACACTTGTCGGCGATAACAGTCATGGTGGGGCCACCGACGTAGCCCGCACCAATACAAAGAATCTTGGTATTGAAACTCATAGTATTCACAATGTAGAAAAAAGCCCTGTCGTAGGCAAAAACGCAGCACAGGATTCTTCGTGCATCGCACTCAGAATGGCAATAATGAGCGCTAATCAGCTATTCCCCGACAGCCTTGAAGCTCTTGGGGATATTCAGGCGCCAGGTGCCGAGACTGAAGGGTTTTCCGTGGGTCACTTTCTTGATGAAAATTTCAAGAAAGACTTTTCCGTCCCGCTCGAAACGGATGTTCTTGGGCATGGTGCGGCCTTCGAGGGTCCCTTCGTCCAAAAAGACGGTCTTTTCCGGCTTTCCGTCGCGGCCCGTGCGCAAGAGCCACTGGACGCGTCCGTCTTTTTCGCCGTAGCTGAACAGGCGTCCGGTGGATTCCTTCGCGCTCACGACGGTCACGCCCGACGAATCCTTTGACCCGGTTTTCTCGAAGCGCTCCGGAAGAAACTTGCCTTCGAAGAGGGCCGCGACCTGATGGATATGCACCAGCGGGAGCGTGTTGTCGTTCAAGAGGCCCACCATGTAGCCGTTTCCCTTTACGTAGAGCTTTTCTGTCGGGAACACCATCTGCCAGCCGGATTCTGTCCACAGCATAGAGGCGACGCCGATTCCCAAGGGTCCCGTCAGTTCAAGCCTGTAGCGTTTTCCAGGCACAGAGAAAAGCACGGCGTCGAACTCCTGGACCTTTCCGTCTTCTTGGGTGATGTTCAGCTGGAATTTCGCCCGCAGGCTGTCGGGGCGGGCCTGCTCCTGGGCGCATGCCGCAGAACCTTCGCAGGCGCCTGCGGCGCCACGGCTTCCGGCGCAGCCCGCCAAAAGGAGGGCAGCAAAAAAAATGAGTATGAATGTTGATGTTTTTTTCAAGCGATGGCAAGAACTGTATGGATCCCATCGCTGCGCTCCAGGATGACGCTGGGAGAAATCCGTGGCTGACGCAGTTGCTCCTGAATGACGCCGTTGTGAAAAGACCCGAAAAGACATAGCGCCTTACTTCTTGTGCTGTTTCAAAAATTCCTTGGCGGCCTTGTTGTTGGGCCTGAGTTTAAGCACCAACTTGTAAGACTTGACCGCATCGGCGGTCTTGCCGAGCCCCGCCTGTATGGCGCCCATGTGTTCCCAGTAAACGTAGTCTTCCTTGAAATTTTCGGACTTTATCTGCTGCATCACGGCGTAGGCTTCTTCGAATTTTCCCTTGCGGTAAAGCCCCCAGGCCTTTGAATCCAAGAACGCTTCCGACGGAGCTTTGCCCTTTTCGAGTGCAAGAGCCTTGTCCACCAGCGCAATCCCCTTGTCCACTTCTTCGGGAGAACGGTTCAGGTCGATAAGGGAGTATCCGTAGTAGTTGTACACTTCGGGCCTGTCCAGCTCGCCCCTGTCCGGGGCGGTCAGCAGGTATTCGAACAGCTTGAAGGATTCGTCAAATTCTTCCATGCGTTCCAGATTCATGGCCATGTTGAAACGGATGAGCAGGCTGGTGGAATCTCCCATCAGCATGCTTTCCCAGAACAGGTTCGCCTTGGACCGGGCCTCGTGCGCCTGGAAAAGCTTGAGGGAATCGGCCTTGCCGTCGGATTCGATTTCTTGCGCCTGCGCTACCAGAATTTTGGCGTAGGTATGCTGCAAGTGCCTGTAAGTTTTTTGGGCTTCGTGATTCACCTGGGCAACCGATGCGGAATCGGCAATGCCTGCCATGGGCGTCCAGTTGGTCCAGACTCCAAGTAGGGAATCCAGCAGATAATAGGCCTGCTGGTACTTGCCCGCATAGCCATAGGTCATGGCCAAGAAATCCTTGTCGCTACCGTCCAGAATGGAGTCCGCACGCACGGCGTAGGCAACGGCATCGTCCTTCTTTTTTTCGGTAAGGGCGATCCCGGCCAGGGCCCTGCAGGCCTGGGCTGCAAAGGGCTTGCTCGTGAGACCTTCCAAGGCCTTGTTGTAATGGACCTTCGCGCTGTCCACCTCGTTCTGGGCGTATTCGTAGTTGGCCAAGAAATAAATCAGCACGGGAGATTCCAGATGGTCGGTGTAGATTTTTTTCCGCAAAAAGGCGAGGGCGTCGGCACGGCTGTCTTTGGCGATCACCAGGAGCACCAAGTTAATCATGTTCTCTTCGTATTCCGACACGGTGCTGAGGGTATCCACGATGGCACGGGCCTCGGCATTGCGCTTCTGGATGATAAGCCCCTGCACCTGCTGGAGCAACATCTTCTTGTCGCCGGTAGCCTCGTAGCCCTTGGCAAAGAGCTCCACCACGGCGGAATCCTTGTGCATGTCGATGAGCAAGTTCAGCTGCCGCTGGAAAAGCGAAGAGATGTAGTTCACCTGGGGGAGCAGCAGGTCATAGACCCGCACCAGTTCCTTCTTGTCTTGCACCGCTTCCAGAAAAAGGCTGTAATCGTACAGGAGCGTCATGTCCTGGTAGCGCGAAGAATCCAGCGCCAGATTGAAATACCGACGGGCAGAATCGGCTATTCCCGCTTTTACATACAACTTAGCAAGCAGTTCGAACTGACCGGGGTTCGTCTTGCCTTTCAGCTGGTTGGCGCGTTTAGCTAGCACCAGCGCAGCAGAATCTTCGCCGTGGGCGGCAATCCGTTCGGCCACGGCGAAGGAGAGGTAGCGGCTTTCGGGATCCGCCTCGAAAGCCCGCTGCCAGAAAATTTCGGCCAGGGCCTTTTCGCCACGGAGTTCCATTTCCATCGCCCGAATAAACGACTCGTGAGCCACGTCCAGATTCTGGACCGTTGCCGGCTGTTTTGTTTCGGCCTTCTGTGCAACGGCTTTTGCGATGGCGGCAGAATCCGCCGCCGTCAAGGTCGCCTGGCCGCCAGCGTCCTTGCGGGGTGCAGAACTGCACGCCGCCAAGAGCGCCACCAGCGCCAACGTCCAGAAAAATGTCAGGCCTCTACGGAACATAACTAGTCGGCAATCACAAAGTCAATCTTGGTGTCGGGCAGCAAGTAGTCACCTTCCTTGGGAGAGGTTTCTATGACGGTGTTCGGGGCTTCGCCATTTTCGGCCTTGATGCGCTTCACGTTGCCTACCTTGAACCCAAGCTGTTCCACTTTCACGAACACGTCGTCGATGACTTCGCCTACAAAGGAGGGCAGCAGCACGCGCCCGAGAGTTTCGCCTGCAGAGATGATGACGTTGACGGTATCGCCTACGCGGGCGGTGTCGCCGGCCATAGGGTCTGTGCGGATAACCACTCCGCGGGGAATGCTCTTGTGGGCGCCCTTGATGATCTGGCCCTGCACAAGGCCTGCGCGGGTAAGCGTTATGGTGGCCTGCTTCTGGCTCTTTCCGCGAAGGTCCGGAATTTCCACCTGACGGAGTCCGAGGCTTCTCGTAATCTGGACGGTTCGGCCCACCTTGGCCATGCGACCGGCGGCAGGCATCTGCACCAGCGCGCGACCTGCGGGCACCTGGGCGTTGTAGCGGCCCTCTTCCAGCCACTTGGCCTTGAAGCCCACAGCCGAAAGCGCAGCGTCCGCTTCGGCTTCGGTCATGCCTTCCAGGTTGGGCACCTCGGCGGTGCTGGTGAACTGTCCGGAGAAAATAGGCAGCGCAATCTTATCTACCGCAAGGGCGAGAATCACCAGGAGTACCACCCAGAGGAAGAACGCCCTGATGAACGGAGATGTCTTGAGCCACTTAAAAAATTTCTTTATCTTACTCATTTCCTTTTTTCACCTTGTCGTCCGGATTCACTATCCGAACTTCAAATTTTCTTTCCTTCGAACCGGCGCTCCCTATCCCCTAAATCCTATCCCCTAAATCCTATCCCCTAGATCCTAGATCCTAACCCCTAGATCCTAACCCCTATCCACCTTCCCGGGGTTTTAGGGGTGTCCCCTAGGAGAGGGGGTAGCGGCCCTTCGGCAGGCTCAGGGACCTTTGTCACGGAGCCAACGAAGGAGAGCGAGGGGGAGGCTTCCCCCCTTATCCCTTGGCGGCTTTTTCCTGTAGCGACTCCTCGTCAAAGATTACGATGTCCTTGCCCGTGATGGCGATGGCGCCGGCTTTCACCAGGATGGAGCTGATGCGGCTCACGGTTTCGCGGGTGGTGCCGGACATGTCCGCCAGCTGCTGCTGGGTGGGACGGTTGTGAATGACGGTGACCATCTTGCCGTTGTCGGTGTGGATGCGCACGCCGCGTTCTTCCATGAGGTTCAGGAGAGTGCCGGCCACGCGGCCGCTGACCGACATGGTGGAGAGGGAGCCGATTTGCTTGTTGGCCTTGCGGAGCCGCTTGCTCATTTCGGAGAGGAGCGACATGGCGAGTTCGGGGTATTGCTTGATGAGCGAGAGGAAGGCGTCGCGGTAGATGATCATCAGCTGGGAGTCGCTGACGGTACGGACCGAGGCGGAGCGGGGCTCGCCGTCGATGAGGGACATTTCGCCGAAGAAGTCGCCGCGCTCGAGGAAGCTGAGGATGGTTTCGCGGCCGTCCACGCCGGTCATGTACACTTGGACGGAGCCCGAGGCGATGAGGTAGAGCGCCTGGACGGAGTCGTCGCCTTCCAGCACTACGGTTTCGTCGCGGTTGAAGTTCTGCACCTCAACCAGGTCGCCCAGGAGCCTCAGCTGGTCGTCGGACAATTCCGAGAACAGTTCTACGCCTTTCAGCAGTTCCAATACAGATGCGTCCATGTTTTCCTCTCTTCTTTTGGCCGCGCCGGGGCGGCGGTGGCTTTAGTCCAAATCCACGATGATGCTCTGGTCGCGCTTTGCGCCGATGGAGATCATGCCGATTTTCACGCCCACCAGTTCCGCCATGCGGTTCAGGTACTTGCGGGCGTTTTCGGGCAATTCCTCTAGCTTGCGGCACTTGGTGGTGTCGCACTTCCAGCCGGGCATTTCTTCGTAGACAGGCACGCAGCGGCCAACCTTCGAAAGCTGGTTCGGGAAGTTCTCAATCTTTTCGCCGTCACATTCGTAATGGGTGCAAATCTTGATGGTATCGAAGGTATCGAGCACGTCAAGCTTGGTGATGGCGAGGTGCGTGAGGCCGTTCACCACGGCAGCCTTGCGGACCACTGGAGCGTCGAACCAACCGCAGCGGCGGTTGCGGCCCGTGGTGGCGCCGTATTCGTTACCGATCTTGCGGAGGGTGTCGCCGGTTTCGTCCAGAAGTTCTGTCGGGAAGGGGCCGTTGCCTACGCGGGTGGTGTAGGCCTTGACCACGCCCACCACCTGGTCGATAGCCGTGGGGCCGATGCCGGCGCCGCAGCTGGCGTAGCCGGCCACGGTGTTGCTGGAGGTCACGAAGGGGTAAGTACCCTGGTCCACGTCGAGGATGGTGCCCTGGGCGCCTTCGAACACCAGGCGCTTGCCGGCCTTCACGGCGGCGTAGAGCATGGCGCTCACGTCCCGCACAAACGGCTTGATCTTCTGGCCCAGTTCCAGGTAGTCCTTGATGACCTGTTCGGGGTCGATTTCGGGAACGTCGTACATCACCTTGAATTCTTCGTTGTGGACCTTGGCCATGGCTTCGACGCGGGGGCGCAGTTCGCGTTCGTCCATCAGGTCGCCCACGCGGACACCGATGCGGTTCACCTTGTCGCTGTAGCAGGGGCCGATGCCGCGGCCCGTGGTGCCGATGGCGGCCTTGCCGGCCTTCTTTTCTTTGGCCTTGTCGAGAGCGGAGTGGTACGGCAGCACCACGTGGGCGTTATCGGCAATGAACAGACGGCCTTCGGGGTTGATGCCCTTGGTGTGCAGGTCGGCGATTTCGGCCAGGGTCTGCACCGGGTCCAGCACCACGCCGTTGCCGATGACGCAAATCTTGTCGTCGTGCATAATGCCGGAGGGAATCAGGTGGAACACGAACTTCTTGTCGCCCACTTCGACGGTGTGGCCAGCGTTTGCGCCGCCCTGGAAACGCACGATGTAGTCTGCGTCCAGCGTCAGAAAATCAACTACCTTGGCCTTGCCTTCGTCACCCCACTGGGAACCGATTACAACACGATTTGCCATATATCCTTCATTCTGTTGGCGGCCCGGCGGCGCAAATCTCCAAAAGGAGCAGTCCCGCGGGTCGATTGCTTGTTAAACGACGAAATTCAAGCGCAGAGGCCTTCCCTGCGCCCTTTTTCGCCTAAAAGATAAAAAAGTGGGCGGGACGCAGGACCGGAAGGGCTCGGGCGGTGCGACGAAAACGGCCAGAAAACGACGGGGAAACCGCCAATTGCCGTAATAGCACCGTTTTGGAGTAAAAAACGCATCTAGGGGCATATAAAAACGGCTGATTGCTGTGGCTTATATGCCCCGTAAAACGTTTTCATCACTGCTCTACGTCAATTTCCGCCTTTTTACGCAAACTTTTCAGCAGTGGGGCATATAAAAATGAATTTTTGGCGGAATTATATGCCCCTTTCCCGCGATTTGCGCAAAAATGCAGACAACATAACGCATTTTGCAATCGAGAGCTGACGAAAAAGGCATATAAGACAACGCCCAAAGAAAAATTTATATGCCCCGTAACAGATTAATCTTCAAATAGGGGCATATAAGAGTGCACACCCCGTTCAATTTATATGCCCCCACTCACAAAAAAAAAGCATTTTAGGCCTATAAAAACTCCAAAATTCCACTTCTCGTCATCCTTTTTTGTATATTACCCCAGAAATTGTTTATTTCCAGCTACGACGAGCATGCCCCTCGCCGTAGTTTTTCTTTTTTAGGAGGTCTGGCATGCACCGAACGCAGCTTACAGCACAAAAAGCATACGACAGAATTACCGCTGAAGTAGCAAAATACAGAAACACGCTTTCGTCATACCTAGAATCCCTGCAGAAAAAGAACAAGAATCCCGCCGAAGGAAATCTGCGGGTACTAAAACACAAGCTAGGCTACCAATACTACATCGTTACCGAGAAGGGCGACACGAAGGGCACATACCTCCGGCGAAAGGACCTTCGCAGGGCTAAAGCCCTTGCCCAGCGGGACTACAACAACGCGGCGGCGGCCGTCATCGAAAACCAGCTCGCGACCATCGACACCTTTCTCGAAGCATTCCACCCGGAAGCCCTTGACCAAGCCTTCGCCAGCCTGCACCCGGGCCGCCGCGCCCTTGTTGCGCCCGTGCGCGAACCCGACAGCGACTTTGTTGCCGCATGGCAACACACTCCCTACACGGGCAAGCCCTTCGAAATCAACGCCCCCGAATTCTACACGGGCACGGGCGTGCGCGTCCGCTCGAAATCCGAAGTCATCATCGCGGACGCGCTTAGTCGCGCGGGCTTTCCTTACCGTTACGAATACCCCACAAGCGTCAAGGGCTGGGGCACGCTCTACCCGGACTTCACCTGCCTACGCCCCAGCACCCGCGACGAAATCATCTGGGAACACTTCGGACTCATGGGCGACCCTGACTACGCCGAAAACGCCATCCAGAAAATCGCCCACTACGCCGCCAGCGGTTACACCCTCGGCAAAAACCTCATCGCCACCTTCGAAAGCGGCAACACCCCGCTCTCCCTCAAGCAAGTGGATAGTTACATCAAGTCGCTGCTAACGTAGAGACCCAAACGGCATCCGACCTATCGCCAACATGAAGGCATTGACCTTCGTCAAGCCTGCTATCAAAAAATTAATGGCATGAAATTTGCGCTATCACGCCCCCGCAAAAGTCCGCAAGCTAATCGTCGGCGCGTTCTAACCCACGCAGGCTTTCGTCTATAAAGTTAAACGTCTTTGCGTAGGCTTCGTCGCGTACGTCCTTGCGGGAAAGGTACAGGTCGTGCAAGCCACCCGCCACCGTTTCCGTCGTTACCTTCGTCCCGACTTTCGGCGCCCACATCTCTATATGCTCCACATCCAGCACGCCATCGCAATGCATCTGGTCGTATGACCACTCATCGTCATCTTCGCTACAGTCCCCATGCAACACAAGCACCGGTGAATTTATATGAAATCCCTTGTGCAATTCCAGCTGGGCCCTATATACCCCGCGTATCCACCCCAAGAACTGCTCCGGCCGTTCTTCGCTTTTCCACTCCGTATTGTATTGCCACTCGCCATAACGCTCCCTGTTGATCGCGTAGGCGTAATTCGGATTTCCGCTGGACCCAATTGAAAAGTCGGGCAGGTATATGGCCAGCTCCGAAACGACCGGAATCGCAACATTGCGCACAAGCCAGTTGAAATTGAAATCAAAGAAAGGGCTGTTCAAGACAAGAGCCGCAAACTTTTCGGCTGGACGGGACTCCGCATAAAACGACACCAGCAAGCCGCCCTGGGAATGCCCTATCAAGACCAGCGGCAGCGAATGCGCATGCCCTGCACGCTCCTTCGTAATCACCCGCGCAAGCTCCACCGCAAAATCTAGCTCCGGAAAAAACTCCCGCATGTTCCGCAGGTCACCCCGACGGTCCCCAGGCGCAAAGGAACGCCCGCAATAATGCAGGTCTATCGCGAAAAAGGCGTAGCCCGCCGAATCCGCCTTTTGAGCCATTTCCTTCTGGAAAAAATAATCGTTGTAACCGTGCACATACAGGATTATCCCCCGCACGGGCTTGGCACCGACTGCAACCTGCGCAGGCTTGGCGCCGGCCACATTTTGCGCAGACTCGACACCGGCACCCTCCTCGACATCGGTCGCCGCGGAGTCACTCCCGACGCCGCCATTTCCTGCGGAATCAGCCTCAACGGAATCAACCGCCGCCGAACTCCCGAAAGGAAATTCCACCAGAGTCGAACGGAATTCCTTTCCGCCCACATTTGTGCGCATCCCATACTGACGGAAAGGCGCACCCAACGCCACGTCGTCAACACCGTCCGCATAAGCCTGCCACACGTCATGAGCGCTCACCGGAACCTTGACGCCGGAATCAAGCGTGCGCTCCTCTTTCAAAACCTCATTGGCAAACCCGATGTGGAGCAAAACGGCCACCACAAAAATTAGGCCGAGAGCGACAAGTCTAAAATTTTTCACAAAAACACCCTGCAAGTGCAAAAACACTCCATAAACACTTCATCCATGCCGTAAATGATAGCAAGTTTTTCCCAAAAAACTGCACACGATAAAAATATAGCCTACGGATAGAAATCCGCAAATTAATCTATATTCCTTCTATGCCAGCAAAGACTCCCGACCCAAACGTCATCCAGCCTATCGCCAACGTGGAGGCATTGACCTTCGTCAAGCCCGCCGTCAAAAACCCAAACATCATTGTGGGCAATTTCACCTACTTTGCCGACAAGGATTTTGAGCGGCATGTCACCCACCACTACGACTTTATCGGGGACAAGCTCATCATTGGCAAGTTCTGCCAGATTGCCGCCGGCGTGGAATTCGTGATGAACGGGGCGAACCACCAGATGAACGCGGCCACCACTTACCCCTTCTACATCTTCGGCACATGGGAGCAAAACGCCCCGGCCCAAAGCGACCTTCCGCTCAAGGGCGATACCGTCATCGGAAATGACGTATGGATCGGGCAGAATGTGACGATTCTCCCAGGCGTCCACATCGGAGACGGCGCCATCATCGGGGCAAACTCCGTCGTAGCAAGCGACGTCGCGCCCTATACCATCGTGGCAGGGAACCCCGCCAAACTCATCCGCAAACGATTCGACGACGAACTCACCGCACTTCTGCTCAAGTTCAAGTGGTGGGACAAGAGTATCGAAGAAATCAACAATCTCATTCCCATCCTCACCAGCGGCGACCTCAAAAAAGTGAAAGCCGAGCTCAAGGCCCGGCTTGTGTAAGTGGAGATCCCGCAACGAGTGCGGGATGACATTATAGTTTGTTACGGCAGTGGCGCTTTTCAAGCAAGCTTGACGGCCGCGACGCTCTCAGCCCGCGACGCACTCAGCCCGCGACTACGGAACCTCAACAGAATCCAGAATCTTCTGCACCACGGTTTCGGCGGAAACTTCTTCCGCTTCGGCCTCGTAGCTGAGGATAATGCGGTGACGGAGCACTTCCATGGCAACGGCCTTCACGTCTTCCGGCGTCACGTAGGCACGGCCCTGGATAAACGCATGAGCCTTCGAAGCCTGGGCCAGGCCGATCGATGCACGCGGAGAGGCTCCCACTTCCACAAAGCCCACCAGGTCGCTACGCTTGATGCTGCCCGGATCGCGGGTCGCAAGCACCAGGTTTACGATGTATTCGCGCACGCGTTCGTCCACGTACACCTGCTTCACCAACTGGCGAGCGGCGAGGATATCTTCCTTCGTGGCGACAGCCTGCGGCTGACGGAGCCCCGCACCGGCAACGGCGTCGAGAATCTTCATTTCGTCGGCCTTGTTCGGGTAGCTGACCTTCACCTTCAACAGGAAACGGTCCACCTGGGCTTCGGGCAGCGGATACGTACCTTCCTGCTCGATGGGGTTCTGCGTGGCAAGCACCAGGAACGGCTCGTCCAGCTTGAACGTCTCGTCGCCGATAGTGATGTGGCGTTCCTGCATCGCTTCGAGCAAGGCGCTCTGCACCTTCGACGGAGCACGGTTAATTTCGTCGGCAAGCACCAGGTTCGTAAACAGCGGGCCCTTGCGGGTCTCAAACTTCGCTTCCTTCGCGTTGTAAATCGTGGTACCCAGCAAGTCGGCCGGCAACAGGTCGGGAGTGAACTGGATGCGCTTAAAGTCAAGCGAAACAGCATCGGCAAAAGCCTTCACCGCGGTCGTCTTGGCAAGGCCCGGCAGGCCTTCCAGCAGCACGTGACCGTCGGCCAAAATACCCGTCAAAATGCTTTCGACCAACGCCTTCTGGCCAATCACCGTACCTTCCACTTCACGCAGCAAGTTCATGCAAAAAGCACTCTGCTGCCTCACCTTTTCCGAAAGTTCCTGAATATCCATGCGATTTTACCTCTATGTATATTTTACAAAATTTCAACGACCTCCGTTTTTCGAATATCATCGTTCGTCAGCAAGACGAGAGACGAGAGACGAGAGACGAGAGCTTTTTTCGGATTTTAAGATACAAAATTCCGCGGGAAAAGGCAAATGAGGGGCTAGGATCTAGGATTTAGGGGCTAGTGGATAGTATTAGAAGTGCTGCACAAAGGCAAACAAACGTCATTGCGAGGCGATTTCGTAGGTTCTTTTATGCGACAGAGACGAGCGGTCTGTATTAGTCATGAGTTTTGAGTTATGAGTTATGAGTATGGACGCTGGCAAGACGAGCGATTTATAAAAGGGGGAAGAATCCCCCTGGTTCGCACTCCGTTGCTCTCCACCCCCACGCCTAGGGGGACACCCCCTAACACCCCCCGTCTAATACATGTAAGACACCGAGAAATGGGTCCGCCAAATGTTCTTGACCGAAGCGGGAGAATGGGTAAGGTAAAACGTTTCTCCCACATTCAACAGAACATGACCAAACAGAGATATGGTCGCCCCGGCGTATTGCGAGAGAAAATAAGGGAAATCAATGGTGATGTCGTAATCTTCGGGAATCTCGACATTTTCCAGATAGAGAGAATTTCTGAATAGCCAAGGCTGATAAAAGCCCGTAGAAAAATTCAACGAAAAATGTTCCGTCACAAAGAGGCTTGAATAGGCGTACAGTCCGAAATTGGCATTGTTGTAAGAATGTGTTTCTTCAAATTCTCCCATGAATACGTCATCATCATCAATATAAAGTTCATTTCTTACACTCAAATACTTTCCAGAATAAGCAGCCTTATCCTTGGAATAGCCCAAGCGAGTTCCTACCCCAAATTCACCGACGAGAGAATTAAGCCCCGCAAAAAGAGTAACAGAAGGATATGGATCAACCTCGACCCGGCCCCCTCCCAAGAAAACCCACCTCTTTACAAAAACATCCAACGACCCACTAAAAGGATTCTCTTTCAGTCGATATTCAAATTCAGCCCTTTCTTTCGGGAGCGATTTTCCAAAACGACGATCATACCCCTCATTTTCAAGACCATCTAGAGGTATTGTTTCTTTATCCCCAATACTATACGCAACATTCCCCTTGAAATAAACGGTATTCGGCATCACCCAGACGCCTTGTCCCCAAAACGGTTCGGGAAGATCAACATCAAACCTGCCCTTCGATACATTCGCTTCGTAAACGGAACAGCCATACAACAGAATCAACAATATAATGAGGAATGCAATTCTCATATGTAACAATGATACCTTTTTCCAAAGGAAATCGAGCGCATTCCATCTGCTTGTTTATGGGTTTCGTCAAAAAAAACAGACAACTTTGCATCAGAAAAAGAGATGCCCACGGGCTTGACTAGTAAAGTGTAGAGAATAGCACTGCGCAAGCCATCGTTTATTTCTTCTTCGCTTTCGCAGCAGGCAGTTCCGGGAGCATTGCATCCAGAAGCTTCGCCAAAAATTCGCTGTCTTCAATCTGGTCGTTAGTCACACGGAGCATGGGCTTTGCACCTTCGTAGGGCAATTGCTTTTTCGCGTTCGGCAACAGCTTAAGCGCCGCGGGCACGGGCTTCACCAGCAGGCGGTCATCGTAAATCCCGCCGAAGATTTTCCCGTCGGCATAAAGGACGTACTCGCCCATCATCTTGCGGGTGGTCACTCGGAAGGCGCCATTGGGCAATTCAGCATTGAACTGCGCCAAAACGTGATCGCGGAATTTTTCAGAACTCGGCATTATTCCCTTATGAGTATTGGCACAATACCCCTAGATTTCACCCATACATTTCATGGCAAGTCCCATAATAATCATCTGAAAAGCTTCGCTGTTTTTTACGGAAGCGGCCACAAGGGCCCTGAGGGTATATTCCTTCTCGAGAGTCTTCAAAAAGCACTGCCCCACCGACTTGGGTACGCCATTTTCGTTCAAAAGTTTCAGAAGGTTCTTCTCCACATCGGGAGAATACCCCTCGGGCGTGCATTCGACAATGTAATCTGCACCCCACGTGTTGGAAGCTCCAGGCGTACCCTCTTCCTTGACCATCTTCGCAAAACGATCAAAATCCCCCACCACACGGTCGTAGGCGCAGCCGCACACGCTGTTGGCCATCTTTTCGCCAAAAACCGCCTTCGCTTCGGGCGCGCACCCCTTGACAAAATCCTTCTTGGGCAAGTCCTTCTTTATGGCACTAAAGAGCAGCTTCATGTCGTCATCGGAAAGTTCCCCGGAGCCCTCGGCCAAGGCATCGCCCACATCGTCGCTAGCCAAGACGCAACTCATTGCAGCGCCCATCATAAAGGAAATAAATTCCATATCTCCATTTCCTTCCTGCATATCGGCATTGTAAGCCAGATAGACCTTCTCGCTGTATTTTCCCTGCAACTGGTCCAGCACGCAGAGGCACTCCTTCTCGTTAGCTTCACGGGTGCAATCTTTCAAGAATAAGCTCCGGGTGGCCTGGGAATAATCTGTGGCCTGTGCCATAGTGGCAAAGGCGAGAAGCCCAAGAAAGATGTTCCGAAAGTAATGCATAATTATGTTTTCTCGCTAAAGAAGATTTTCTTCCCGATACGTGCGCAAGGCCTCTCTACGACATGGTGCAAAACCACAGCCATCAAGCTGCAAAGCACTACCGATATCACAATCCTTAGAACGTTATTCTGAATTCCGCCTGCAGAAAAAATCCAATTCTCTATTTGGGTATTGAAGGTCTGCACTAAAAAGAACGCATAAGTCACCGCGCTCCCATACCGTAAAACAGCAGAGCCCTGCAACTTCGGAGATTTAAGCCTCGCAAGCGTCAATACCATACACGCAAAAACAGGAACGGCAATCCAGCCGTAAAGCATGTAGTTCCCCACAGAAAAATGGAAATGCACGCCCACACTCACCAGCCCGACAAGGGCAATCAGCTCTACAAAAAACGCTTTCCAGGTCCCCCAAAGATTCGACTTCGCAGGCAAGGAACACAGCAGTACGCCTATAAAAAACTCAAGCCCGCGAAAAAACGGATTCGTATAGATAGATGCCGTAGAAAAAGCATGTACCACCAGCGGCGCCCAGAATAAAGCCAGAGTGCAAATTCCGAGCGCCACGTATTTTGCGCGGGCACTCATCTGCTTTACGGCCTCCTGCATCAGCGGGAATGCCAGGTAGGAAAGCAGCAGGCACGAGATAAACCAGGTGCCGTCATTGTGGCTCACTTCGAACAGCGAAGAAAAAACGCTCTGTAGCCCGAGCATTTCCACAGGCAACAACAGCAGATTCTGGACAACGCCTTCGCGCCCCAAAAACACCACATACAAAAGGGCCACCACATAGTACAGCGGCAAGATTCCAACTAGCCGTTTCAGGTAGAATTTTTTCAGGTTTGCTATCTGGATCAGGGGCTGTTCCCTGTAGGTCAAGAACAGCACATAGCCCGAAAGCATAAAGAAGGCCGACATAAAAATGGCGCCCATGGAGACAAAGCCCGTGAGCACCCCAAAATCACTTCCGTGATGGATATGGCAATGAAAAAGCAGCACCATCAGGGCCGCAAGAACCCTGAACAGGTCAAGCCCAGCGGCACGTCGCGATATCTTTTCCTTGTCGATAATCATTGACAGCTATTTCATCAATTACTCAATCACTACAAGCCGTTTCAATTCTTCTGGCGTGAGGCCCGTAAAATTCGAAATCATTTCCAGTTGTTCCGGAGTCAAATTTTTCGGATCCAAATCCTTTATGACATCAGCAACGCTTGCGCTGCTGTTCGTCTTGTCGGTACCATCTTTGCTCGTGCTTGAAGCAGGCGTATTTTGGCTGGCGCTGGAATCAGGCAGTTCCTGGATTTCTGTTTCACTTGAAGTGGAACTGTCGCATCCGACCATGGCAAATGCCGCCACAAATGCAAAAATAAGTGCTTTCAGTTTCATACCAAATTACCTCTGCAACAACTATAATTATTTTTTTCAAAGACTGTTTTTTTTATACTTTGCGATACACCTCATAAATGACAAAAAAGGAGTTGAAAGGAGTGAATATGTTTGGGAAAAAATTTATGTATAGCAAAATTCTTGCAGCGGTCCCCTTTGTTTTTGTGCTCCTGGCGGCAGCATTTATTGCTTGCGGCAACGACAGCTCCAGCAATTCCAGCGAAACTCCGGAATCAAGTTCCGGCACGGTCACTACCAGCAGCGAAAATAACGCTGTTCTAGAATCAAGTTCTGGCGCATCGATCGCAAGTAGCGATACTGAAACAGCACGCGATACCGTATGGAACAAGGCGAACCTCACCTGGTACACCTCCTGGCCGGAGCCAGGCAGCGAGGAATGCGAAGATTACAACGGTTGTACCTGGGCAGGATGGTTCGCAGGTCTCGAAGACCAGCAGACCGAACAATGGGTTAGCGAACACAACATCATCGCCATTCACGAAAAAGACTGGAACAAGTACAAACTCAAGACATTCAGGCTGCGCCAAAACGGGCGCACCATAGATGCCGTAGTTTACGATATGTGTTCCGACAGTGATTGCGACGGGTGCTGCACAAAAAATGCCGGCCAGCTCGGTTTCCTTATCGATATCGAAAGCTATTCGTGCGAAAGGCTTACCGGCGACAAGGAAGGCTGCGACGGCGTGGTAGAGTGGACTTGTCTGGACTGCGACTAATTACTTCTTCGCTTTGCAAGCCGTGTAGCTATCTGGATTCTTGGCAAAGAAGCCCTTGACCATTTCACCAGAAGCGGTAAATTCTATGGACTCCGGAGTTGAGTTCGGGGTAAATGCCGCCGTGCCTTCGTTCTTGTTGCCCGCAGACCAGTTGGCCGAAGACAACTTGTTGGCATCCATCCAGTCTTGCCATTTCTGGTTCTTGGCTTCACCAGGTGTTCCGTTACCATCAGCCGTGCCCGTACCCCATTCGCTTACAAAAATTGAAAGCCCTGCATTCATAGCCTTGTCAGCATTGCCCATTTCCCAATTACCGTGCGTCATAGCATAGTAGTGGAAAGTGTAAGCCACATTGTGCTTGGGGTCTTCCACCTCCTTACTTATGGCCATATCGGGCCTCTGGTCCCAATTAGGATTACCCACAAGGACAAGGTTGTCCGAATGTACGCGAATAGTGTCTACAATCTGGTTCGCATAATCTCTAACCTGTTCCCAACTCTGCTTGGTGGGCTCGTTGAATATTTCAAAAATGACATTGTTATATCCACCATAGGCTTCCGCCATCTCGCCAAAGAACTGCTTGGCCGCTTCCAGCTGGTCAACCGCCGTATGGGAATGCCAGTCGATAATTACATAGATATCGTTCTTAACAGCTGCCATCACTGAATTTTTGATGAGCTCACGCTGGGCATCGGGATCCTTCATGAAACCACCTACACCCCAGTTTTCTTCGGTTCCGATAGCGAGGCGGATGATTTCAATCTTCATATCCCTGACCATGGCATCAATTGCCGCTTCGTTGTAGAAATCGGCACCCACACCAGCAACGCTCCAGAACATGCTCATGCCACGAACTTGAACTTCCTTGCCTGCCGCGATTCCATTACAAGAGCCGTAGATACGCCCAACCCCATCTACCTGACCCGCCAAAAGCTCGCCATACTGGCTTACCGGCCCGACCCTTTCAGCAAGCGAGATATCGGTCTCTTTCTGACTAACTTCTGTAATATTTTCGCCATCGCACCCCAAGAGCAGGAATGCACCAAGGGATATCGCGCCGATTAACTGGAAAATCCTCATATTTTACTCCATTTGTGAGCTATTGAACATAAAATTAAACTTTTTCCCCAAAAAAGATAAATCTGCCCAAACCTTTTCTGTTTACAGGCGTCTACAAAAAATTTGCACTTTTCTGAACCGCTCTTCGCTCCATTTATCTATGTTTATGGTACTATGAAGAAGAAACACCTTTTGCTTATCGCCCTCGGCCTGGCAGCCAGTGTCCAGGCTCAAAATGCACCCGCCAGCGCTGCAGCCGCACCGGCAGCACAACCAGCCCCTGCAGTGGCCCCCGCTCCTGCTCCTGCGACCGCACCCGTAGCTGAGCCCGCACCTGCGGCAGCTCCTACCGATTCTGTCGCCGTAGCCGAACCTGCTCCCGCAGCGGACTCCACAGCGGCCGACTCTACCGCGGCACCCGCTGCAGACCAAGTTGCCACCGATAGCACTGCGACACCGGCACCTGCCGATTCTGCAGTTGCCGTAGCCGAACCCGCACCCGCCGCCGACTCTACAGTAGCTGAGCCTGCTCCTGCCGCTCCTGCTGACTCTGCTGTGGCAGCTCCTGAACAAGTGGCCGTAGTCGATAGCGCAAAGGCCGTTACAGACTCCGTCGCTACGGATACCTCCAAGGTCGCAAAGGCACCTGTAAACAAGCTGGGCGATATCCTCCACGGTAACGCCTATAACACCGTCGGAAACGAGGCGGCGGCCTCCACCATCGGCGGAAATGTGGGCTTCCCCCATTTTATGTTCGGCTCCAAACTTGCCTATTTCGACCCGGTTGAGCAACAGGGCGTAGTCGCCTTCGGTGACAGCTGGACCTATTTCCTTTCCTTCGATAATAACGACGATGCCGATCTGGGTCTCCTAACTGCAGGTATCGCCTTCCAGAAGTTCGGTGCATCTTTGGATTATTCCCTAGGTAAAGCCTGGCGCTGGACCGACCACGCCGACGGCACTGATGAAACTGAAAAGTCCTCCACCGCAGGCTCTGTCGTGGGCGCCAATTTCTCCTTGAACGTCGGCTCCTTCGACATCTTGTTAAGCGGACATTATGCAACGCCCAACGGAAATCATTTCCTTGATCAGTCCAACTCCGAAATCGAAGATGACGCATGGGCTGCACAAGGCTACTTGGGAGTCTCCTACAGTGGCGATGTTTACTACTGGACCTTAGGAGTTGAAGGCATCCGTAACGAATACAAGCACAAGACTAGCGTCTCTGAAATCCAGGTGAAAGACGGCAAGAACTACCTGGTCACCACCAAGACTACCCTGTCCGACACTCTGGCCAATGTTTCAATTGTCCCGATGTTCACCCTGGGTGCTGCGGTCCTCAGCTCTGAAAATGCCAACGTGTATCTGGGCTTGAACACCTTCTTGCCCATGTACAACTACGACAATATTGAAGGTGTTAGCGACAGACATCAAGAAGCCCAGCTGGTCTTTGAGCCCAATATCTTGGGTGAAGTCCAGCTCAGCAAGTACTTCATGGCATTCGGCGGTGCCAAATACACCTGGACTGCCGCGGAGTATTCCGACCGTGAACTGGGCGGTGAAAAGACAAAGAGTGTTTCCACCATCACCAATGGCACAACAGTGAACTTGGGCGCCCGCTTTGATTACGGCCCAGCAGCAGTGGAACTCGCTTTCACAAAGCAGTTCCTGGCAAATCCGTTCTCTGGCTTTGCTGAAAAAGACGCCATCGTGACAAGCCTCGGCGCATTCATCTTCTTCTAGTTTTCAATTCTTCTTGATAGAGAAGTCCCGCAGGTTTTACCTGCGGGACTTTCTTTTTCCAAAATGTCATCACGGGTTTATCCCGTGATCAATTTCTTGAAACTAGACTTATAAATAAAGGGCACCTCTAAAAATTGCTTTGATAAAAAGAATTTGAGCGAAACCGAGCGCAGGCAGGAACGAAAAGTGGTGAATACTGGAGGTCTTTACCACTTTGAGTGACGAAACTGCGCGATGTGTTGCAGCCAAATTTTTGAAAATGAATTTTTAGAGGTGACCTAAAACTAGTAGTTAATCGCTACGTAGAAACTGCCGGAACCGAATCGACGGTCAAAGCTTTCGAAGCCGTCCCAAAGGGCGTCCCAGGCCAGGCCAAGTTCCAACTGGGTTGCAGAATTGCGGAAAAAGATAATGCCAAGCTCGGCGCCGGTGGCAAGGCCGATGGCAAATCCTTCGGCGGCTGCTTCATAATGCTCATCGGTCTGGATACCGAGACCTCCACCAATTCCAATGTAAGGCGTAATGTTCCCGGTGCTCACAAAGTAACGGCCGCCAATCAAGAAGGTTTCGTGCCATTCCCAATCAGAACCAAAAGAAATGTTCATGTTGTTGATGATGGTGATGGCCGCATGGGGCACCACTTCAAAAATACGGCCATAGTGGAACACAAAGGCCTGCTCCCAAGACATTTCCACTTCGTAATCGTCATTTTCAAAATCATAGTTGTGCCACATGGCCATACCAAGGCCGTAGCTCACATAGTTACGGGTGGGCCGCTTGTGGGCAAAGTTATCGTTGGGGTCTTCGCTGCTGCGACGTTCCACAGGAACCACGTAAACCACGTCCGGACCGTCCTGGTAGCCCGCCTCCGGAGCATACGCCGCCGACTCGGGAGCACTGCCGGAACCAAGCCCCGCAAGAGCAGCCTTTACGGCATCATCGATAGCCACGTCCAGGTCATCGACGGTGGGCGTCTTCTGGCGCCCTGAACCGACAACCGTTCCGTCCTTGAGCTGTTCCACCACAACAACGATGGAAGAGCCCATGGTGCTGAGGGTGGTACGAATCTGGATATCTGCCGAAGATTCCACCGGGGTGTTGCCCGTCTGGGCCACGGCAGAACGCAAGATAGACATGACCACCTGGGGGGCGTCGGTAGAAAATTCCGCACCGGAGGGCTCAAGAACCTGAACATTCTCGGCAAGGGCCATGGCGGCCACTGACAAGAGTACTGTAAATATTTTTTTCATAGCTGGACCCTTTCATTCATTTTTGGCTAAAAATTAAAAAAAGAAAAGGTCATTGGCCAATGGGCTCATTTTTGTAACGGCATAGACTTGAATTAGACCGCTTTTTATGTATTTTGTAACAAATGAAATCTGTCTGGCTCACAATAAAGGCATTTTTTGCCCTTGCCTTTTTTTTCGCAGGTTGTTCTTCTAGCGGGAGCAGTGCCGAAGAAAATGAGGGGAACGAGAACAGCGAGGTTATATCGTCCGATTCGAAAATACCCGACCTAGACGAAAAAAAGCCCTCCATTTTTGATTCCTTGACGGTAGAAGACGCCAGCGACCTGCCGGACTGTAACGAAGAACGCAAGGGACACTTCTTTTTTGTAAGCGACGAGACACTCCCCTATTTCTGCGTAAACGGTGAATGGCATAGTGCCGCAGATAGTGCCGGTTTCAGTATCACCTGCAATGACGGGCTTTTGCAGGCCGTGGATAAAATTTTCCCCGTCGAAACTCCTTCATCGGCAAGCAACGACCCCAACTCCGCTCCATCACAGAATTACGGAAACCCCTGGGACCAGAACTACAACAACCAAATGCCCACAACGCCTTCCGGTTTCGATTCTCCCATAGCAGGCCTCGCACAGAAGGGTCCCTTTGTCCCGGGCGCCAGCATCACGGTTCAAGAAGTGGATTCCTTTTTCGGGCACGAAATGCGTCAGATTGCAGAGAGCTGTATCGTTTCCAACAACGGGCAGTTCAACCTTGGCAATGTACATGCCGATTCCAATTGCGTAAAAATCAAGGTGACCGGCTACTACAAGAACGAACTGAACGGAGGCACCTCCGCAAGCCCTGTAACCCTTGCCGCAAGGACCTGCGAGCCCTCAAAGGCAAACGTGAACATCCTCACGCACCTAGAGATCCCCCGGGTAGACCAGCTGCTGATGAACCACATCGACATCAACATGGCGAAGGCCCAAGCAAGACGCGAAGTTCTCGAAGCCTTTGGAATTAACGACGTCCAGCTCGAAAACACTTCCGCCGAAGAAATAAGCATATTCGAAGACAGCGACTACAGCGCCGCCCTGCTGGCCATTTCGGCTATGCTGCAGGGCGGTCGGGACGAAGGTGAGATGATGAACCTCGCCAACAACCTTGCCGAAGACCTCAAGGGCGACGGTGTCTGGAACGACCCGAACTGGAAAATAAAAATAGCCGACTGGATTGTCGGAGTTGACTCCACCAACAAATACAGTCAAATCCGCGACAATGTCGCTTCTTGGAACCTTGGACCCGTACCAAACTTTGAAAAGTACATCCAGAATTTTTTCCCCATGGTCTACGGTTTTGAACCTTGCAACAGTTCGAACGCAGGCAAGCTCACCTTCGTGAACCAGGGACAAAGCGTGTATTTCGCCAACGACTACGAACATGCGGACCATTCGAGAGTACGCTTTGTTTGCGACACTACCCAAAACCGCTGGCGCACGGCCAATGCCCTAGAAAAAGACACCGCAGGTTTTGGCCCCGGCGCCTACGAAAAGGAAATCCGCGAAGGCCGAGTGAACCACGAAATATCTTATATCTATGATGGTGGCAAGTGGCGCGTCGCCACCAAGGACGAAGCCGATGGCTTTACCGACATCGTGGAAGTCTTCAAAAGCCTAAAACCAACAGACAAGGCTGTGTTCATCATCCGCCACAGCGAACGTACCAACAGCACAGGCAAGAGCGGTCACCTTACCGAAAATGGCGTCAAGTACGCCCAGGAACTGGGCGGACGGTTCAAGGCAGCAGGCGGCACCGAGGACTTCTACTTTGCCCACTCCGGCTATACCCGCACCCAGGAAACCTGCGACAACATAGCCCAGGGCAAGGGCCAGACCAACTACAACCTGGTGGAGCTTGCCACGCTAGATGGCGGCTGGTATGTGAAAAATTCCGACAAGGTGGAGGAATACTCCAAGTCCACCGACGGCGGCGGCTGGGCGGTGTATTCCAAGTACGCATTCGCAGGCTCCTACTCCGACGCCTTCTACGACCTCAAGACCCGCAGCGAACAACTCATCAGCGAAATCAAGAAGAACATGGGCACCATGAAACGCATAAACATCATGTGCACCCACGACTACCTGCTGGTGCCCCTGCTGGCCTATGTGACCGACGGCCGCGCCAACGTGCGCTACTACGAAAAGAGAAGGTGGCTCAACTACATGTCCGGCGTGGCCATGATCATATCTGCCGACGGCAGCACCAGCTTTATTCCCGTCCGAAGCCTCGAAAAAGGCACCATGCAGTAAAAAACAGATTTACCTGTTGTTATTTTGTTCCGAATACCCTGTCGCCGGCGTCGCCAAGACCCGGGCAAATGTAGGCGTCTTCGTTCAGGCAACGGTCCAGGTGTCCCACGTAAATCTGCACATCGGGGTGCACCTCGTGCAGTTTTTTTAGACCGTCGGGAGCGGCAATAATACACACAAACTTGATTTTCTTGCCGCCACGTTTTTTGATCATGCTGATAGCATCGACAGCGGAGCCGCCCGTGGCAAGCATCGGGTCTACCACCACAATGACTCGCTGGTCTATGGCGGCTGGCAATTTGCAGTAGTATTCCACGGGTTCGTGAGTTGCCTCGTTACGAAAAAGCCCGATATGCCCTACCTTGGCAGACGGCACCAGCGCAAGCATGCCAGGCACCATGCCAAGTCCAGCACGCAAGATTGGAGCCAGCACGAGCTTGCGTCCGGCTAGTACTGGCGTAGTGCATTTTTCTATCGGGGTTTCGACCTCCCTGTCCTCCAGCGGAAGATCCGACAAAGCCTCGAAACCCTCAAGCATGGCAATCTCTTCGACCAGGCGACGGAATTCATTTGTATCCGTATTCTTGTCGCGCAATAGCGAAATCTTGTGCTGGATTAAAGGATGGTTAAAGACCGTCACGTTTTCCATTGTCAATTCCTCTAGAAATCCTTTTGTACAAATATATTCATTTTGTTGAAAAGCATTGCCGGAATTTATTGGACAAAAAAATCCCGACTCAAAAGCCGGGAAAAAATATCAATAAAGAAACTCGGTTTATTGTCTCAAGCCGGCTGCCTTAAACACCGCTTCGTTCTGCGGGTTGGGGAGCGCAACCTTGGTAATCCAGTTGAATTCGGCGATGCCGGCAAGACCCACGCGGGCGCAAAGCTGGTCGCGGGCCACGTTGTAGGCATTCAGAATCTGGACCTTCTCGGAATCTTCGGCCTTGTCGATCTTTTCGGACCAGGTAACGCCCAGCTCTACCAGGGCGGCGCTGGCCTTGACATACTGTTTGGCCTTGGTAGAATCGATGACAGGGCTGCTAGGAGACTGGAATTCATCCACCTTGACGATGGGAGCCGACTTTTCGGCGGCCACCTTGGCCTGGATGACTTCGGGAGTCACCTTTTCTTCTTGGTTACAGGCAACAAAAAAAGAGGCGGTAGCCAGAATTAAAATCGCTAGAATTTTTTTCGACATACGCGCCTCTTTTTTTTGTAATAGCGGTTCAGGGATTTGAACCCCGGACCAATGGATTATGATTCCAGTGCTCTACCGCTGAGCTAAACCGCCATTTTGAACCAAATTTAGAAAGAAATTATAAAAATTCAAGGCATTAACGCAAATAAACTGCCGTTTCTACGAAATTTTCGCCAATTTCTATGGTCATCCACTCGGGAGCGGAGCTCTTGAGGATAAAGTTCGGGGCGTAGGAATCTATCTGCATCTGGGTGGAAGGGGCCACATGGACCTTCTGGCGGCCCATATCCATCTCAAAATGGGAATGGTAGTGCCCGCAGAAAATGTGGGTCAGGTTCGGGATTTCGGCGAAAACTGCCTGGACCTCTTCCTTGTTCTTGAGGGAATACTTGGAATCCATAAACCGGTGACCGCAGAGGCAGGGCGGATGGTGCATAAACAGGAAAATTTCGCCCTGAACCTTGGCGGCTTCTACTTTTAACCAGTCCAGCTGGTCCTTGGAGACTGTTCCGCAGGCACTGTCCAGGAAAAACAGCGTCCGGCCTGCAATTTCATGTTTGAAATAACATTTTCCGTTGTGAATCTTGCCCTGCAGGTCGAAAAACTGGGCCATGGTGTCAAGACGGTCGTGGTTGCCGGGAATGACCAGCACGGGAACCTTAAGGTCTTTCACCTGCTCAAAGACAAAACGGTAAGCGCCGGGCTCCCCGTCTTCGTTGGCCAGGTCACCGGACAATACCAACAGGTCCATATCCTCTATGGATTTGGAACGGAGGGCCTTCTGAAAATTGGCACGCACATCAATCCCCTGCACGAGGTTTTCGTCCTCGCCTATGTGGAGATCCGATATCTGCCCTATCTTCAACAACTTACAACCCATCTAGTGAGAAATATAGTCTTTACCTTGCCCCGCTGGCACCTATTTTCCACTTATTCTTTTCAAATGTGATTAAAATCATTTTTGGCACCTGTTTTTAATGCCCCTTCGTGATTTTTCTGTCAACAGAAGTTGAAAATTTTCTTTCAACAGTAATCAACATTGAAAAAAGTGGACTCGTTTTCAATCTTCAACATATTCAATATTCCATGTGAATATCGTATCTTGTTGAGGATTAAAAATTAGTACCTACCCTTCAACATTTCTTTCCACAATTCACAGTATCAGTATAATTATCTCTATATATAAATAAAAAGATAATACTGATATAGGTGTGGAATTATGCCTTTTCCTTAGGTTGGGCTGCAGGTGTAGAAGGAATGCCCATCTGGCAGTTGCCCTGGAACATGGCGCCTTCCTGGATAATGAGCTGCTTGGTCTTGATGTTCCCTACGAACTGGGAAGAACTTTCGAGAATCATCTTTTCGGAGCAGTCGATATTGCCCTTGATGGAGCCTGCAATCACAGCAGATTTGGTCTTGATTTCGCCTTCGATGTGGCCGCTCTTTTCGACAATGAGCTCGCCATCGATGCTGATGCTTCCGTTAACTACACCTGCCACGCGGACATCGCTCTTGCCGATGATGTCGCCCTTGATGGTAATGGTGTTACTGATCTGGGTAATTTCCTGTTCTTTACCTGGCATATTGTTTCTCCAATGAATTAAAAATTTTATTAGTCTATGAAATCTGACGGATTCAAGTTGATTCCGTCTTTTGTAATTTCAAAATGCAAGTGGGCGCCGCTGGTATTGCCGGTGCTTCCGACTGTGCCGATAATGTCGCCCTTGCTTACGGTATAACCCTTTCTCACGTTGATTGTCTTCAGGTGAGAATAACTTGACCTGTAGCCGTTTTGGTGGTCAATGACAATGGTGTTTCCCAGTTCATCTTTTTGGCCTGCAAAGACCACGTTGCCAGCTCCCGATGCGAATACCGGGTTTCCGGCCTGTGCCGAAATATCTATGCCAAGATGGTTTTCTTCTTCGGAAAACTTCTTGCTTTCGATTCCAACCACGGGCAGAACACTGGGGATGTGTTCCAGCTTGATTTTTTCGGACATGGGCTGCCAGCCGTGGATACCTTCGTAGTCCACCTGGATTTTTTCGACGGGCGTATGGGCGAACTTGTTCTTGTCGATAATGCTGTTGATTTTTGCAGAATCGTTTTCCAAAAAAGTCTCGAAGATGTTCTGGATGCGTTCTTCCAAAATCCACAGGGAATCTAGGCGGGAGAACATTTCTTCGTAGTTGTTGTCCTTCTTGACCAGCTGGGCGTTGGTCACCCGCATTTTTTCGTAGCTTGCCACAATGCGGTTGATTTTCCCGAGATGGTAGATGAACAGTCCCAATACGAGAATGAACACGACCAGGGAAATCTTGATAAAGGCGAACCACCAGGTGCGAACCTTGAACTTTCTCACCTTCTCGGAATCTTCCGGGATAATCTGTATGGTGTAGTACTTGCCTTTCATAAGTTTCCTAGGCGTTTTCCATGAGTTGCTGGATACGGTTCAGGTCGTCCATGGAATAATAGTTAATTACGATGGTTCCCTTGGCTTCGGAACCTGCGCTGGGGTTGATTGCCACCTTGGTGCCGAAATAGGTTTCCAGCTTGGACTCGAACTGTTTCATGTCGGCACTGAGTTCCGGTTTCGGCTTGGGCGGATTTGTCTGAAGACTTTCTGTTCCTTCGGCAGGCTCACTTCGACCTTGCTCAGTGCCGGCAGGGACCTTGTTGTTTTCGGTTGGTGAGCTTGTCGAACCATCGCCTCTGGAAATTGCCTCGATCTGGCGGACGTTCAGGCCTTCGTCGATGATTCTCTTTGCAAGGGTTTCTACGTCGGCAATCTTGTCGCTACAGAGGGCGCGGGCCGCTCCGGAGGAGAGCTTGCCTTCTTGAATCCAGTACTGCACCTGGTCGGGGAGTTTCAGCAGTCGGAGCGCGTTGGTGATGGCGGAGCGGGACTTGCCTACAGCCTTTGCCAGGTCTTCGTGAGTGTAGCCGTGGTTGTCGATGAGCTGCTGGTAGGACTGCGCCGTCTCGATGGGGTTCAGGTCCACGCGCTGGATATTTTCGATAAGCGCCCATTCGGCCATGGCCTTGTCGCCAATGTCGCTGAACACCTGGGCCTTGATGGTCTTGAGGCCTGCAAGCCGGCTTGCGCGGGTACGGCGTTCACCGCTGATAATCTGGTAGCGGCCGTTCACGCTCCGCACGTTGATGGGAGTCAGAAGCCCGTGGGTCTTGATGGTTTCGGCCAGTTCCGAAAGTTCGTCGTCGCTGAAAAACTTGCGGGGCTGGAACGGGTTCGGGTCGATCAGGTCCAGCTGGATTTCTACGACCTGCTGGCCATTGGAAGACTCGCCCTGGGGGGCGTTTGCAGAAAAATTCTTATTAGCGTCATGGTCCTTGAGAATGTCAGAAAGACCGCGTCCAAGTGCAAAAGATTTCTTTCCCATTGTTAGGTATTAGGTTGTAGGGGTTTAGGGGTTATAGGATCTAGGGGCTAGGATCTAGGATTTAGGGGTTAGGGGTTTGAGGTCGCTTCGCTTTGAGGGATGTCATCCTCGCGAAGGCGAGGATCTGCTAGATTGCAGTAAGCGGATCCTCACCTGCGTGAGGATGACGACTCATACCACACACCTCGCAACTCACAACTCACAACTACTTCCCCTTATTCAGGATTTCTTCGGCGAGCTTCATGTAGGACTGGGAACCGGGGCTCCGCACGTCGTACAAGATGACCGGCTTTCCGTGGGAGGGCGCCTCGCTGAGGCGCACGTTACGCGGTATGACCGTCTGGAAAACGGTGTCGGCCAGGTTCTCGCGAACTTCGTCGGCCACCTGCTTCGAGAGGTTGTTGTTGGCGAACATGGTGAGGAGCGCCCCTTCGATTTTCAGGTTTCCGTTCAGGTTTTTCTGGACTTCGCGGATGGTGTTGAACAGCTCCGTCACGCCGTGGAGGGCGTAGTATTCGCACTGGATGGGAATCAGCACGCTCTTTGCGGCGGTGAGCACGTTGATGGTGAGCAGGTTCAGGCTTGGAGGCGCATCGATGATGATGAATTCGAAGGCCTGGTCCAGAACTTTCATGACCCGCTCCAGACGGTGTTCGCGGCTCATGGCGTTCACTAGCTCGATTTCCATGACGGCAAGGTCCGGCCCCGAAGTGATGATCTTCAAGAAGTCGAGCCTCGTGTTCATGATGGCGGGCTTGATGTTATCGTAGGTGACATTGTCCGGATTTTCGGCCAGCTCCAGTACCTCGTGGATGTCCATCTCCTGGGATTCGTTGTAGCCGAAACCCTGGGACGCGTTCCCCTGGGGGTCCATGTCGATGAGGAGAGTCTTTTTCTCCAGGGCGGCAAAACTGGCAGCCAGGTTCACGGCGGTAGTGGTCTTGCCCACGCCGCCTTTCTGGTTGCATATCGCTATCACTTTACTCATTCGTTACCTCGAGTGACTAAGGCGTAAACTTGTTCTTCGTTAGGTAGTGTATATTTGTGCAGTATAATCGCAGGGTCGCTTTCCAGCTGGGCTACGTTGTTGTAGCTCTTGAGGGTGAGGAACATGCCACCCTTCTTGAGGGCGGGCCTTGCGCGTTCCCAGTCGTTTTCGAAAGTGGAAAGGGCCCGGCAGCTGATAAAGTCTAGGTCGGTAAGGCCAGAAGTCTCGAAACGCTTGCCCACCACGGTCAGGTTCTTGAGGCCCAGTTTTTCTTTGGCCATCTGCATGAACTGCACCCGCATGTTTCTGGGTTCTACGGCATAGAACTGGACTTGGGGCATTACGATGGCAAGGGGGAAAACCGGACAGCCTGCTCCGGCTCCCATGTCGGCCCATTTATAGGTGTGGGGTATGAGGTCGCTCCCTTCGGTCGCTTTGAGGTACGGGTGGGCCGAGGTTGTGGTCTTTTGTGCGTGACTCGTCATCCCCGCGAAGGCGGGGATCTCCTTGCATTCCCTTACTATATATACATAGGCCACCAGCGAATCTGCAATGTGCCTGCTCAAAAATTTTTCGGAATCCTTTGCCGAAATCAGGTTGCCGAACTGCTTGGTTTCTACCACCAGGTCGGCATAGTCGTACAGCTTGCCGAGAGTTTCTCCGGGCAATTCGACACCATTTTCCTTTAGGAATTGGTTCAAAAGGTTCTGCTGTTCGATGTTGTTCCTATAACTCAAAATACCCTGATTCATTATCCCCGCGGGTCCTATCGGCCTTTGGCCTCCAGGATGACAGAAATCTTCTATTGCTCCACGTGAAACATTATATTAGTCAACAATTTAGCATTACTAAATCACAATCACAACGAAAAAAGGGCCTTGAACCTTTATTTTTTAAAAATATCCGTGAATAAATTTTTGATAAATGTGAATTTTTTGTGGATAAGAAATGTTTCACGTGAAACGTTTGCAAACCGAGGAAACGGCGATAAACTTGTTTATCGACATTTCCGAGGTGCAGCAAGTTGCGATTGCTTCCTTACTGTTCTGTTTTCTGTTGCAATCGCCAACACCAGCAGGGCGAGTGCAGTGAAAATACATTTATGCATTTTCATTGCCGAGCCCCAGGATGTTGCGATTGCTTCCCTACTGCCCTGCTTTCTGGTGCAATCGCCAACGCGTTCAAATATTTCTGAGCTTCCGGATGTCATCCCGGCGGATGCCGGGATAGCACGAAGGGTCAAGAAGTTGACCCCGGCATCCCGGAACAAGTCCGGGACAGGCTCAAGGCCGGGGTGACATGCCTAGCATACCTTATAACTAATCTCGCATCTCCGTCTCTGGATCCTTCGCTGTCGCTCAGGATGACGATGAGACTTCTTGTCCCCATTAAACCCCATACCCCGAACCTCGTGCCTCGAACCTCGCATTCCACATTTCCCTAAATCCTAGCCTCTAAATCCTAGATCCTAGTCTCTAAAACTTCAAGCGGATCCTCGACCATGTCGGGGATGACGACATTTAAGACCCACGCCCCGAACCTCGTGCCCCGAACCTGGTATTCCACATTTCCCTAAATCCTAGCTCCTAGATCCTAGCCCCTAAAACTTCAAGCGGATCCTCGTGATTCTATCGCTGCGCTCCAGAATGACAGCGAGGATGACAACATTTAAGACCCACCCCCGAACCTCACATTCCTCACTTCTCTAGATCCTACCCCCTAGATCCTAACCCCTAACCTCCGCGTTAGGGACAGTGACCCGTAGGGCCGAGACCCGGCAAAAGTCATGCCGGTGGTTGAACATTTTTTTGCTGGGGCTCGGGGAGCGAAGCGAGTATGGCCCGACCCCTCTCCCTCGGGGCGGTCCGTGGTTCGAGGGGGAACGCCCAACACTATATTATAATAGGTGGCGTTTTTTTTGCGGACATTTTTATAAGAAATAAAGAAGAGAAGCGTGCGAGGGGATAATTCTAAATTGAGATTGTCGTACTTTTGGAGGTTTGAGGTGCAGAAGTTTTCCCAGAGTTATTATGTGACTGGCCACGATATGGATTTGAGCTACCGGATGGTTCCCATGTCGGCCTTGGCCTATTTCGAGGATTGTTTTGCCCGTTATGCGGCGAGCAAGTTTCTTGCCGCTTTCGATATCGTGGACAGAGGCTTGTACTGGATTATTTCTGAAATAGATATCCGTTTCGAGGGCGACCTTCCCTTCTGGTCCGAAAGTTTCCAGGTGGACCTGTGGATTTCGGAAAAGTCCAGAATCAAGATTTTTTGCGACTTTACCATGAGCTATCGCGGAAAGGTTTTTGCCAGGGGAAACAGTTGCTGGGTGGTGATGGACAAGAACCGTCATCGTCCATATTCCACGGCCCTGCTTGACGGCAAGATGGATGTGATTGAAGAGTTGGCTGTGGGCCCCCATGAAAAGTTCGGATTGAACGATTCTGGAAATGTACTGCATACGCTGACCCATCAGGTGAATATGGGCGACATCGATTTCAACCGTCATGTGAACAATAGGACTTATTTAAACTTGGCGGTGGCATGTCATTCGGAAACCTTTGGGTTTGACAATACCATCAAGTCCATTAAGGTCCGGTTCATGCAGGAGTGTTTTATGGGCGATACCCTGGTCTGTACGGAATATGGTCTTGGGGATAACGTTTGCAGTTACAAGTTGGAGAAAGGGGACGCTACGGTCTGTAATATCATCCTGGAGTGGGAGGCTTTGGGAGAAAAACAGACCGCTATCGAGGAGTATCCCCTGGCCGTCCGTGAGTAATGTTTCACGTGAAACGTTTGCAAACCGAGGAAACGGCGATAAATTTATTTATCGACATTTCCGAGGTGCAGCAAGTTGCGATTGCTTCCCTACTGCCTTGCTTTCTGGTGCAATCGCCAACACGCACAGGGCGAGTGCAGTGAAAATACATTTATGTATTTTCATTGCCGAGCCCCAGGATGTTGCGATTGCTTCCTTATTGCCCTACATTCTGGTGCAATCGCCAACATGCACAAGAGCGTATAACATGTTGGTTTCACGATCACATAGTTCCGAGGTGCAGCAAGTTGCGATTGCTTCCCTACTGCCTTGCTTTCTGGTGCAATCGCCAACGTCCGCAGAATGTCATCCCGGCGGATGCCGGGATAGCACGAGGGGGCAAGAAGTTGACCCCGGCACCAGGCCGGGGTGACATGCCTCGAGACCCGCGTCTCCAAGCTCACACCTCAAAGGGCCGCAGGCCCGACCTCATACCTCCTAACCCCTAGCCCTAATTCTTCCAGCGGATCCCCGACCAGGTCGGGGATGACAACATTTAAGACCCGCAACTCACAACCCACTACTCATAACTCACAACTCAAAACTTTTATATATTTTCTTTCAGAGGTCCAACATGATCGAGATTGAAATTATCCGGGGCGATATCACAAAGCTGCAGGTCGATGCCATCGTGAATGCGGCAAACTGTTCCCTTTTGGGTGGCGGAGGTGTGGACGGTGCCATCCACCGGGCGGCAGGTCCGGAGCTTTTGGGGGCGTGCATACCCCTGAACGGTTGCGAAACGGGCAAGGCGAAAATCACTCCGGGGTTCAAGCTTCCGGCCAAGTTCGTCATCCATACTCCAGGGCCCATCTATCGGGATGGCCTGCACGGCGAACCTGAACTGCTGGAATCCTGCTACAAAAGCTGCCTCGAGCTGGCCGAAGAAAACGGCTGCGAGACAGTTGCCTTCCCTGCCATTTCCACCGGTGTTTACGATTACCCCTGGGAGGCGGCCACCAAGATTGCCGTGAAAACGGTCCGGAATTTTCCGGCCCACAGAGTCAAGAAAGTCATCTTCTGCTGCTTCAGCGAGGAGATGGAAAGAATCTATAAGGAGGAGTTCATCGGGAATTAGTTGTGAGATGACATTCCGCACGCCCCAAAGCGAAGTGCCACATCCCCTGAAACTTCCAGCGGATCCCCGTGATTCTATCGCTGCGCTCCAGAATGACAGCGAGGATGACACTTCTTGGGACCCCGCTTTACTAGATCCTAGCCTCTAGATCCTAACCCCTAGATCCTAACCCCTAACCCCTAAATAAAACTATGGAAGAAGTCGTAAAATTTCTCAAGGATGCCGGCGCCTACTTTTTGGCGACGGTAGATAATGATCAACCCCGCGTCCGCCCGTTCGGTACCGCCAACATTTTCGAGGGCAAGCTCTATATTCAGACGGGCAAGTCCAAGGACTGCTCCAAGCAGATCCAGAAAAACGGCAAGGTGGAAATCTGTGCCATGGACAAGACCGGTTCCAAGTGGATCCGTGTCGCCGGTACCCTGGTCCGCGATGACCGCCGGGAACCGAAGGTGGACATGCTGGAGCACTACCCGGAACTCAAGTCCATGTATTCCCCCGACGACGACAACACCGAGACCCTCTACTTCAAGGACGCGACTGCCACGTTTTACAGTTTTACGGAAGCTCCTCGCACCGTGAAATTTTAAGTTTGGATTTTTCTGAATTTCGCGTTCCTAATTTTTCGGCGGATAATTGTCGGAAAATGAAGCGGAATGTTGATAAAATTTCTAAACAAAATATAAACAAAATGGTCTGGCAAAGTAGCCGGACCATTCTTTTTGTGGATAGAATATGAATAATATCCCACAGGTTTTCCACAAATGGGGATAATTTGACTGCCAAAACAAATGTTTCACGTGAAACAAATATGGATTTTGTGAATAATCTGTTTGAATTGGAAATTAACCCGTAAAATACCATCACAATTAAATAACATTAAATTAACAACACGTAAACACCTGCCATCGCCAACGAAAATCAAGAAAAAAGTCCATACGATGCCTTGTTGATAGATTTTATCCTTCTATATTTGTGCCCGTAGGCCTTCGATGAAGCTTTTTTTGACAAGAATTTTGCCGCTCTTGATCTTGGCGTGTACCGTCTTTGCGGCTCCTGCCAGTGCCGAACCGCAGGACACCGACGAGCCGGAAGTCTCGAAATTCCGGGAGCGGATTTCGCTCCGCTTCTTGTGCGACTACAACTTTATGATGGTCAAGAATTCGGCCATCGGGGACGAACCCCTGGTTTCCAACCGGCCTGTGGACGTGGGTATCGGTTTCGGCTACGATAGCCTTTTTACCCTGTTCGGTTCACCTTGGGATGTTTCTTTTGATTTCAAGTACGGTCTTCCCTTTTCCACCGGCAGTGGTCATTCCGACTCCAAGTCCTTCGAGACCGGCCTGGACCTTTTTCCGGGGGACTGGTGGCTTAATGCAAATCTTCGTTATTACAGCGGTTTTACACAGAATCTTGAAGACAGCGACGACGACACCTTTATAGACCTGACTGTAGTGGACATGTATTTCTCCATGCTCTGGATGGCGACGGCCAGGGGAAAGTTCGCTCCCAGGAGCGCCTACTTTTTGGACCGCCGGCAGAAAAGTTCGGCGGGGAGCCTGATTGTTGGAGGGCGCCTGCAGCGGAACGGGGCCGAGGACAACGACGGGGTCCTGCAGTACGAGAACGACGAGTATTATCTGATTACCCTTTGGGGCGATGTGGGCTATACCTACAGCTGGATATTCAGGGGCGGTTATTTCTGCAACCTCTGGGGGGTGGTCGGGATAGCTTATGGCCGTGAATACGCAGAAGACAACAATGTTCTGCTCCCGGAATTCGACGGGAAATTTGCGTTCGGATACATCGGCGAGAAATGGTCCTGGAATATTGTGCTCAAGGCGGATTATTCGATGATGTTCTACGACAAGTACAGGGAGGAGAAATTCGTGTCCGCTTTTGATATTCTCGTAGTGCGCAGGTTCTAAAAATTTTATATTTCTAACACCCAATACATCAACTTTAACATCAAGGCGTAATTATGTCTGATCGTTTTATCGTGACCGGTAACTTCACCGACGACCCGTTCGCCATCGACATGGCCCAGTACATCGGTCTTCGTGAAGATATTTCCGACGTGGTCTCCCTGAAGACCTTCGCAAATTCCGAATTCTGCCCCCGCTACGGCCTGGACGTGGACGATATGGAACATATCGGCCGCCGCCTGGAAGGCAAAATTGTTTTGATTTGCTCGGTCTCGAACCACGAACGCAGCCGTAACGATTACGCCATGCGTAACTGCATTCTGGCCCGTGCCGCCAAGGACAACGGAGCCGAACAGGTTGTCTTGGTCGAACCGGACCTGTTCTACAGCGCCCAGGACCGCGGCCCTCACCGCGTAGGCGAACTGGAAAAGGACCGCCCGGACATCGACCTCAAGAAGTTCGACGGCCAGGCCTTCACGAGCCTTCTCTATGCGGAGCTCCTGAAGAAGTCCGGCGTCGATGCCGTGGTGACGGTACACAACCACAGCGTGAAGGTGCAGAACCTTTTCGCCGACATTTTCGGCAAGGATAATTTCCACAATTTGATTCCCACGGACGTCTACGCCCACTACATCAAGAACAGCAACTTTGTTCAGACCGGCAAGGACGGCAATAATCTTGTCATCGTCTCCCCGGACAAGGGCGCACGCCCCTTCATGAACGCCGTCTACGAAGCCCTGGACCTGCCGGAATGCAAGCGCGTGGTGATGGACAAGGTACGTACCGGCGAACGTGAAATCAGCATGACCTTCAACCCGGAACTCTCCGACATCAGCATCGAGGAAATCCAGGGCAAGGACGTGATCGTGTTCGACGACATGGTCCGCACCGGTACAACGATCGTGCAGTGCTGCGAACACATCAAGAAGGGAAACCCCAACCGCGTGTGCTTCGGTGTGACCCACTTCCACACGAGCCCCGAGGCCCGCGAGAAGCTGAACAGCCCGGCCATCGACGAAATCCTTACCACGTCTACGCTGCCCGACATCATGAACCGCGACTGCCAGGGCCGCCTCCGCAAGAAGCTCACCGTGATGAAGCTCGGCAAGTGGATTGCCCGCCACGTGATGCAGATGTACGGTCTGGACGACGGACGTTTCGAGAAGGACTTCTACAAGATCGACATGTCCTCCAAGAACCCCCGTTGGCCGCCCCAGTTTTTCTAATCCATTCAACGGCTCATAGGTATTTATGTCCGCAAAAGTAACAAGCAGCGATAAGATTGAGGAATTGTTCCCGGATACCCCTATCCGGAAAATCATCACGCCCATGGAACGCCTGATGAAGGTGGAAACCACGGGCGGTATCGTCCTTATCATCATGACGGTTGCGGCGCTTTTGTGGGCGAACCTGAGTCCGGAGAGTTATCATCACGTTTGGCACTTGCCTTTTGCATTGACCATAGGCAGTTGGGTGGGTGCTGCGGACTTGCACTGGTTTATCAACGATGCGCTGATGACCATCTTCTTCTTCAACATCGGTCTTGAGGTAAAGGGGGAGATTGCCTACGGCGAACTGCACGACCCCAAGGCGGCGAGTTTGCCCATCATTGCTGCGGCGGGCGGTATGCTGTTCCCCGCGTTGATTTACCTGGCCCTTTGTCCTGCAGGGGCCGGACACGGATGGGGAATCCCGACGGCTACCGATATCGCCTTCGTGGTGGGCTGTATGGCGATTCTCGGCAAGAAGGTGCCCCATGCTTTGCGCGTGATGATTTTGACTCTCGCTATCGCCGACGATATCGGCGCCATCCTTGTGATTGCTATCGGTTACCCCAGCGGTGACGGTATCAATTTTGCGGCCCTGGGTATGGGCTTTGCCCTGTTGGCCCTGATCAATGTGTTCTTCCGCATTGGGGTCCGCAACATGCTACTGTTTGTCGTAATCGGCGTTGCGGTCTGGGCATTCTTTGTCAAGAGCGGCGTGCACCCGACCATCGCGGGTGTGCTGCTAGGGCTTTCTGTGCCGGCGAAGGCGGTGCTTGCCAAGGGCAGGCTTGCAAGCTTTGCGGGTAACGTGGGCAACAAGCTTTCGGGCGAAACTAAGGACAGGAACGAACAGTACGAGGTGTTCACCATGCTCAAGCGTGGCGCCCGCGAAAGCATTTCTATGCAGGAACGCTTGTTCAAGCCCCTGGTGCCCTGGGTGAACTTCTTTATCATGCCGCTATTTGCGTTAAGTAACGCCGGCGTAGAAATCAAGCTGGGCGGTGTGGAAGTCCCCGTGATGGGTGCGGTGGCCTTGGCCCTCGTGTTTGGCAAGCCCATCGGTATTTTCCTGTTCAGCCTGCTCTCCGTAAAGATTGGCATTTCCAAGCGGCCCAGCTACTCCTGGAAGATTCTGTGGGGTGGCGGCATGCTGGCGGGTATCGGCTTTACCATGGCGCTGTTTGTGGCGGGCCTTGCCTTTGATGTAGGCGACCGTCAGGATTCTGCAAAGCTCGGCATTTTGCTGGGCAGCTTCAGTGCGGCGATTCTCGGCACCATCTACATGAGCCTCGTGTCGAAGGCGCATCATGGCGAAGAGGCTGCAGAAGAATCGGCTGCAAAACACGAATAAATTAATTACGAATAAAGTAATTGTCGCGCCAAAAACGCCCCACGACCGCTTACGCTTGCGTAAGCGCGAGGCAAACTTTGTTTGCCGAAGTTTATGTCGTATTTTGGGAGGGTGTTAGGGAGGGCTTTGCCCTCCCTTATTGTTATTACCCCGTGAGCCACAAGTGCCTCGTATTAACGAGGCATGGTGGCGAGAGTGAGTGCCAGCCCTGTACTTGATTGCCAAAGTCTAGCGCGAACGGTCTTAATTTGCCTGAACGGCAGTCAGCGCAATCGTATAAACGATGTCTTCTACCAGGGCGCCACGGGAGAGGTCGTTCACCGGCTTGGCAAGACCCTGGAGCATAGGACCAATGGCGATAGTGCCGTGGGCGCTACGCTGCACGGCCTTGTAGCCGATGTTACCGGCAGAAAGGCTCGGGAACACGAACACGGTGGCCTTGCCGGCCACGGAGCTTCCGGGGGCCTTCAGAGAGCCGACGCTTTCGACGGTAGCGGCATCATACTGCAGCGGGCCATCCACCAGCATCTCGGGGCGAGCTTCCTTGACCAACTTGGTAGCTTCGCGCACCAAGTCGGCGTCGGGACCCTTGCCGCTGTTCATGGTGCTGTAGCTCAGCATAGCCACACGGCTGGGCAGCCCGAAGGCCTTGGCGGTGTCGTCGCACTGCATGGCAATGCCAGCCAGCTCTTCGGCGGTGGGGTTCAGGTTAATCGCGCAGTCACCGTAGATGTAGGTCTTGCCGGGCATGCACATAAAGAACACGGAGCTTACGGACTTGACGCCGGGAGCGCACTTGATAACCTGCAGGGCAGGGCGGAGCGTGTCGGCGGTAGAATGGATAGCGCCGGAAACGAGGCCGTCCACTTCGCCCATCTTGAGCATCATGGTGGCAAGCATCACGTTGTCGGCGAGAGCCGCACGGGCCTGTTCTTCGGTCATGCCCTTGGACTTGCGCAGTTCCACCAGGGTGGGCACGTACTTTTCGGCAAGTTCAGCCGTCGGTTCGATAATCTCGATATCGGCAGGGAGGGTAACGCCCTGTTCCTTGGCCACCTTGAAAATTTCGTCCTTCTTGCCCACCAGCACGGGTACGGCGATCTTGCGGTCAATGACCAGCTTTGCGGCCTGAACGGTACGAGGTTCAGAACCTTCGGGCAACACAATGCGCTTCTTCGCCTTCGAAGCCTTCAGGAGCAGGCCCGCACGGAACATGGCCTGGCTGGTCTTGCGCTCGGCAGCGGGGGCGGCAAATTCCTTCGCGAGGCACTTGGGGCAATGCATTATACGATTCGGGCAGAACAGGTCGGCATCTTCGCCATTGCAATAGACCTTCGCGTCCAGGGCGGTGGCGAGGTCGTCGTTGAACTTGTGGGCCAGCACGTCGTTCATGCCTTGTGCACCTTCCACCACCACGGTATCTACAGAGGCAAAGTCCTTCTGCAAGAAGTCGGCGGCAATCTTCTCCATCAGCACGGCGGAACGGTGTTCCTTCAGTTCCGCCGCCGCCTCGGCACCATTTGCGCAGGGCTTATACACGGCGGTCTTGACGCCTGCGGCAGCGGCGGCGTCCACAACTTCTTTTACCTTCGCTGCCATCTCAGCGGCGGCAGCGGCAACCAGAATTACTCTATTCATAACAATCTCCGTTTTTCGACGCCAACGGGCGCCCTTAAAATTGAACCCCTAAAAATTAAGATAAAAAAAGCCCTGCGGCAAAGCCGCAAGGCTCATATTCACAGTTTCGAGGCGGCACCCGGCGGCGACTTACGCAATCGTCGAGCAGGCGCCAAAGACCTTACGCGAAATTGTAAAGGTCCGTAATATCCTCGCCCGCCTTGTCGTACATCCAGAACTGGTTCACGTGAGCATGTTCGTCTTCCACCAGGTCGATTTTCATGCTGTGCTTGTATTCCAGATAGTGGAACATACGGGCCATGTCCTTGCAGAACACGTCCACCAGGGGGCTGCTCACCACCAGGGTCACTTCCTTCAGTTTTCCCTTGCCGTGGGCGCGGGCCATCCAGCGGTCGATCATGCCCAAGGTAGATTCCAGCGTGGCAATGCGGCCACCGCCGTGGCACACCGGGCAGATTTCCGTCTTCTCGGTCATCAGGTTCACGCGCACGCGCTTGCGGGTCACTTCCATCAGGCCGAACTGGCTAATGGGAGCGGGGCTGATAGGCGCCTTGTCCCGGCGGATCGCCTTGCGGAATTCCTGGTAAACCTTTTCGCGGTCCTCGTCGGTCTCCATATCGATAAAGTCGATGATGATAAGACCGCCCACATCGCGGAGCCGGAGCTGCTTTGCAATCTCGTGGCAGGCGTCGATGTTGGTCTCGAGGATGATCTTGCTCTGGTCCTTGCCGTGGACCTTGGGACCGGTATTCACGTCGATGGACACCAGGGCCTCGGTCTGCTCGATGACCAGGTTTCCTCCGCGGGGGAGCGGTACCTGGCGCTGCAGGGAGCGGGCGTAATCGTTTTCAATCTTGAAGTACTCGAACAGGCTCTCGTTACTGCTCCAAAGCTTCACCTTGTCCAGCTTGTCCGGAGACAGCACCTTCAGGTAGTCGCGAAGGGCAAAATATTCGTCCCGATTGTCGATGTACACGTAGTCCGTGTTCTCGCCAAAGTATTCGCGGACCGTCTGCTCGATAGAATCCGACTCCTCGTAGATGCAGGTCTCGGCGGGCATGGTCTCGAAGTTGTACTTCGTCTGTTCCCACTTGCTCTCCAGTTCACGCATCTGCTTCTGGATTTCGAATTCGGACTCGTTCAGCCCGTTGGTGCGCACGATATAGCCCACGTCGCGGGCCTTCAGGCGGCGGACCACCTTCTGGAATTCCCGGCGCTTGGCATGGTCACGCTCACGCTTGGACACGCCCACGAAGTTGGTACCCGGCATGCACACTAGGAACCGGCCTGCAAAACTCAGATGAGTCGTCAGACGGGCACCCTTGGTGCTGATAGGTTCCTTCACCACCTGGACCATGATTTCCTGGCCTTCCTGGAGAATCTCGTCGATGGAGATTTCCTTGGAAGCGCCTTCCTCGTCACCGTCGTCGCCGTATTCCCGGCGCAACAGCTCGTTCCTGTCCATGGCGTCGTCCTGGTGCAGGAACCCTGCCTTCTCGAGACCGATATCGATAAACGCGGCCTTCAAGGCGGGAAGCACCTTCTGAACGACACCCTTATATATATTGCCCAGGACCCTGGTAGAAGACACGCTTTCCACGACCAATTCCGCAAGTTCGCCGTCTTCCATGATGGCGATGCGCTTCTCGTAAGGTGTCTTGCTAATCAGGATTCCGCGCTTACACTTATTTGCCATAAAACTCCTAAAAGTAAAGCAAAATCGATTAGACAAACCCCTAAAAGGCCCTCCAAAAGTATGGAACGCCTCCGAACCCCGCCGGTTTCTTGACGGAAAGTACCGCCCGCCCGCCAAAACGAGGTCTAGGGACTTTAAATATATAATAAGAGATTAGGATCTAGGGGTTAGGGGTTAGGGATTGCAGGGCAAAAACGCTAATTTTCTTACTACAAGGGGGGAAGCCTCCCCCTCGCCCCGAACTTGTTCCGGGGCTACCCCCTCTCCTAGGGGTTTCACCCCTAAAACCCGAAACAACTGGACCTACCGTCAAATTTCAAAAAATGTTATATTCATTCCTGGAGACAAAACCTTTAGCAATGTTCCGTAAAGTTCTTTATCTGGTGGCAATGATTGCTGCTGCAGTTGCTGCCGCGGAATTCACCGCAATCCCTTCCGAAGGGCTTGTGGCGTATTACCCATTCAACGGCACTTTTGAAAACAATGCCGGCACAGAAATCGCCACTGCCGAAAACCACGGAGCCACATTTGCCGCAGACCGATTCGGCAACGAGAATTCCTGCGTCGCCTTCGACGGCAACGGAGCCTACCTGGAAATTCCGGACAACGACGTTTTCAGCATTTCTACCGCAGGCGCCCTGACGGTTTCGGTGTGGGTCAGCCCCGAAGTGTTGAACTTCCAGAATGCAGAAGCCGGTGGCTACGTGCACTGGATGGGCAAAGGGGAGCCCCACCAGCATGAATGGGTGTTCCGCATGTACAACAGGGACCTTGCCCAAGGCCAAGAAAACAGGCCAAGCAGGATGTCCGCCTACGCCTTCAATCTAGAGGGCGGCCTCGGTTCCGGAAGCTACGTGCAAGAAGAAATCCAAGAAAAAGAATGGATCCATTTTGTGGCCCGCTACGACATAGAATCCAACAAGATTACTTTGTTCAAAAACGGTGTTCAGAAAGATCAGGACGATTTATATGACAAGACCTACGGCGTGCAGGTCCAAAACGGGACGGCTCCCCTCAGACTCGGGACCCGCTCCAAGTGGAGCTATTTCCAGGGCTGCATCGATGACCTGAGAATCTACAGCCGTGCCCTTTCCGAAAGCGAGATTCTAGCGCTCTACAACGAACCCGCCCCGAAAGACAACGCCGAAATAGAAAATCCAGAAGAACATAGTTCCAGTTCATCGGAAGTCGTCAATCAAGAAGAGTCCCAGGCTATCTGGAAAAAGTCAAACCCCGTGAACCGCTCCAGAATCAATTCTCGGAGCAAGAAATTTTTCGACCTGAAAGGACGCCTGGTGCGAGAGGAATAGAAGTTAGGGGCTAGGATCTAGGGGCTAGATTCTAGCTCAAATGGCCAGGAGGGGCGCTGACGCTGTTCTTGATGGCCGCCTGCTTGGACTCCACAATCTTGTCGGCAATGGAACGGACCTTTTCGGTGAGCCACAGCCACGACTGTGAACCTTCGGTATAGTCGGCTTCGCCAAACATCTGCACGCGGCTGTCCTGGCGCATCTTTTCCACCTGGCGGAAAGCCTTCACGTCCCCTTTCGGGTAAACCGCAAAGGTAGAGCCGCCATTGTAATTCAAGATGCTGAAAGCGGGCACATCCGAAGGACCATCGGCAATGTAGAGCATGTTCTCGAAGGGCACGCGGCGGTCGCCCCGGGCGATGGTGGAATTCACATCGATATCGTCGGGATACTTGTTGCTCCCCTTGTTGATTTCAAAAAGGTAGCGGGTCTTGGAAGTATTGTCCAGGGCGCAGGCCACCTGGCTGATTTCTCCTTCGGCAGGAGCGGCGCACGTCTTCGCCGCATCCGTATCAAAACCAGGGAGAGCCGGAGTCTCGATAAATTCACATCCGAAAATTCCATCCACGAAGGGGGCTATTGCACTCCCCCGGATAGTTTCTGCAAAACCAGTGCTCACCACGTAATGCTCCAGCTTGATATCGAAGGCCTTGTATTTCGGGTCCGATTCCACCAACCCCTTGATGTTCCCGAAAAATTCCGGAAGCCCCGGATAGAATACAAGCTCCCTCCCGAATTGGTGCAATAGTTTGTTCGAAAGTCCCTTGAATAGTCCCTGCTTCACATAGGTCAGCACATGGTTCAGGTAACTGGTGTCCGGATTCACGTGCACGCCGCTACGGCCGTAGTATTCACGGAGGGCGTTCACCTCCCGCCAGAACTTGCCGCCATCTACGTTGTAATGGCGGAACAGCGGCTCTTGCATGTAGCTGCTAATGAGGGTCTTGTCACAATCCCACACGAGGGCGATGATGTTCTGTTCGAAAGGAGTCATAGTATGAGGTCGGGCCTTCGGCCCTTTGGGGTATGAGGTTCGAGGCTTGAGGTTCGAGGCACGGGGCGTGAGGCTTGATGGGAACAAGAGGTCATGTTGGTTAGGACAGTTTGTCTCAAGAGAGGTCATCCTCGCGGAGGTGAGGATCCGCTAGAGGTTTTTAAGGACAAGGGATATGAGGTGTGCGCGGACCCGTCTCACTGTTTCGTTATGAAGTAGTCCTCCGGGTTGATGGGAGTGCCGTCCAGGCGGATTTCGTAATGGAGCGCCACGCTGGACTCCGTGCCGCTCTCGCCGATGATGGCGATGGGCTGCCCGCGCCGGACGCGCATCCCCGGCTGCACCAGGGCCTGCCCCAGGTGGGCATAAAACGTCTTGATTCCGGGCATGTGCTCGATTTTCATGGAAAGCCCGAATCCGCGATGGTTGCGGACTTCGGCCACGACGCCCGCACCGGTGGCCACTACGGTATCGCCCACGGCAGCCACGTAGTCAATGCCCCGATGGGGCAGTTCCTGCTCGGTAAAATGGTCGTAAATCATCTCGAAACGGTTCTTGACGGCATGGCTGTTCTTGAATGGGTGCAGCACAGGCACCATAGCCGCCGTCACGGAATCCTGCTCCAGCCGGGTAAGCAGGCGCCTGAAGGTCTTCTCAATTTCGGCAAGGCTCTTGCGTTCGCTACCCGAACGCATGTCCCGGCCGGATTCTTCCAGGGTGAACCCGAGCCCGCTGAGGCTTACGGTGCTGTCCCGCAAGAGCCTGGTCTCTTCGGCCTTGAGAATGGACTCGTCCACCGACTGGCGGATATCCTTAATCTCCTTCTTGATGGCCATGTTCTGGCGGTACACCGAAAGCACGTTACCGTCGGAGAGGTTCGCCACAATCTTCTGGGGCGAGAACAGCACGAACCCGAGAATGGCGCAAGCCAGGAGAACCACCATCACGATCACCCTGGTCAGGGAAATCTTGTAGTTCTTGGGCGCCGAGGTCTTGCTCGGGAAAACATGAACCTCAAGCTTTTTCACTCTTCCCCGCAGATTCCTTGGAAAGCTTTTTTTCCAGTTCGGCAATCTTTTTCTGGCTTTCTTCGATGCCGCCGATAATTTCCACCACCGACGGGTCGTCCTTGATGGCCTTCAGAAGGTCGTCTTGCACGGCGCCGTAGAGCTTTTGCCCCAGGGCCTGGAACTTGGTCTTGAGTCGGCTTTCTTCGGTTGCCAGTTCAACACGGACCAGGGTCGCGGAGGCTAACCCCATGGCATGGTTTTTCAGCTTATTTAGCACTGTTTTATCCATAAGCGTTCCTTTTTTCACTCTTAAAATAGTAGTTTTTACTCCATAAAACAATGGAGATTTTTTATGAGCCGGAGAGAACGTAGGCGTGCAATGCAGGATGCAAAGAATTTCACGCCTAAAAAGTCCAATTCCATGAACAAGTGGGTCATCGTGGCCCTGGCCGTAATCGCTGTGGTATTTTTCGTCGGAACGACTATCATTCAAAGGGGTGCCTAATCTATGAAATTCCAAATCCAAAAAGCTGTATTCCTGGACGCTCTTAGCGCCGCCGTCAATGCGGTGCCGAACAAGTCCACTATCCAGATTCTCAACAACTTCGCCCTCAGGCTCGAAGGCAATGTCCTCGAAGTGAGCGCGACGGATCTGGACCTGGGCATCAGGGTCAAGGTAGAAGTCGAAGGTGAACGCGACGGTTCCGTGGTCATCAACGCCCGCAAGCTTCTGGAACTGGTGAAGAGCCTCGTAGATCCGAGCATCACTACCGTAAGCGTAGACGTGGAAAACTACCTCGCCAAGATCCGCTGGAGCGAAAAGGGCCAGGCAAGCATCACCGGTTTCGACGCCAGCGATTTCCCGCCGTTCCCCGAAGTGAACGAGGGCGAAACCTTGAACTTTGCCAAGAGCGAACTGGAATTCCTGGTCGAAAAGACCAAGTTCGCCACCTCTACCGACTCCACCCGCTTAAGCCTGAACGGCATCTTCTTAGAAGCGGGCGACGGCAAGGTCTCCATGATTGCAACCGATGGTCACCGTCTGGGCCGTGCCGCCATCGAGCAAGAAGGCGCAAGCTTGAGCAATGGCGTCATCGTCCCCCGCAAGCCCCTGGAACAGATTCTGCACATGGCCAAGGCCGACGCCACCATCGAGGCCCGTGCGTCTTCGACCCACATTTTGTTCAGCACCGAATCCATCCAGGTGATTTCCAAGCTCTACGAAGGACCGTACCCCAACTACCGTGCGGTGATTCCCCAGAACTTTGAACGCACCGTGCAGCTGAACACCGTAGAGTTCCTGAACAAAATGCGCAGCGTGATTTCTATGGCCAACGCCCGCACCCACAAGGTGCGCCTGCAGTTCGAAGGCAACAACCTGGAACTCAGCGCAAGCGACCCGGATGTGGGCGGCGATTCCCGCGAAGCCCTCTCCGTGACCCACAACGGCGAAGGCTCCTTCAGCATCGGCTTTGACGGACGCTACATTTCTGAAATCTTCAGCATGTGCAAGTCCGAAGAAACGGTGATGAAGATGAACAACCCCATTGGCGCCTGCATCATCGAGCCCGTTGGCGAAGGCCTGAACTTCAGCTTCTTGCTGATGCCCACCCACCTGACCGACGACTAACCGCAAGGTACAAACAAACTAAAAAAGGGTACCGCGCAAGCGAACCCTTTTTTTCTTCCCGCCGCAACCAACATGTCCAACGCCATCCGCAAACGCATCAGCAAAAAGATAACCAAGGCATTGCACGATTTCAACTTGATTGAAGACGGCGACAAGGTGCTTGTTGCCGTCAGTGGCGGCAAGGATTCCAGCGTACTCCTGATGGAACTGGCCGCCCGCATGGGAAAGTTCTTGCCCGACTGCGAAATCGCCGCCATCCACATCCAGAGCGACTTTGCGGACAAGGCCCCCCGGGAATTTTTGGAACGGATGGCGCAGCAATATCCGCAAATTCCCTTCTACTTCAAGGACGTGGCGGTAGAAGGCCGCCTTAAAGAGGGCCGCAAGCTGAACTGCTACTGGTGCAGCACCCAGCGCCGCACCGAACTTATCAAGTTCGCCCGGGAAAACGGCTACAACAAGATTGCGTTGGGTCACCACATGGACGACATCGTGGAGACCCTGCTGATGAACATGCTGTACAAGGGTGAATTCAGCGGCATGCCGCCCATGGTGCCCTACGAAAAATATCCGGTAAGCGTCATCCGTCCGCTTTGCTACTGCGAAGAATCGGAGATTATCGAATACGCCGAAGATGCCGATATCCGCAAGTTCACCTGCACCTGCGAATTTTCCAAGGCGAGCCACCGTAAATCTATCCGCGAAGAAATCAAGAGCCTTACCAAAGGCAATTCCACCCTCAAGGCGAACCTCTTTGAAAGCATGCGGAATATACGGATGGATTATCTGCTGTAAGCATTTTTTGTATATTGCCCCTTGGTTTCCCGAGTGGGATTCTTTGTGGTTCAAGAGGTTTTGGACCAGTTGCCAGATGGGCCGGCGTTCCGGCCCGAATTCCCCTATTATCAAATGAACAAGGCCTGCGCGGTCGTTCTCCGCGCATGGCCAGGAGAAACTATGACGAACGAAAATACAAGTGCTGTAAAGCGCAGCCACGATCCTTTCTTCCGCTGGTTATTCTCAAACACCACGCACGCAAGGAACCTGCTGGAACTGTCGGCGAAGGTGAACCGGGAACTGAGCGAGTTCCTCTCGGTGGTGAACCTGGATACTTTGATCCGTATTCCAGATTCCTACTCGGAAGTGGACGAGACTGGTGAAGCGGATATCGCCTTCCGCGTGAACGTCGCCACGGGCGCACCCGTGCTGGTGGGCATCTTGCTGGAGCACAAGTCGGGGCGGGACACTGGCGTCCTCAACCAAATCGACAGATATATCCACTCCATAATGAGGCTGCATGGCGAAAACCGCATATATGACGGCTTTCCGACAGTGGCGATTATCTTCTACAACGGCCGCGAGAACTGGGACCCATTGAAACTGCTGGAAAACGGCTACCCCAAATATTTTCACGGGGCGGTTCTTCCGTTCAAGTGCACCTTCATAAACATGACCGACATCCCCGACAGCGACTGTCTCGCCTGCGAGGATGCTGAAACCGGCATGGGAATCGTGGCCATGAAGTATGCCTTTGACAAGGACGCTTTGCTTTCGGTTTTGCCGCAGTTCAAAAGCGCTCTGCAGAAGATGGACGGAAATAAGGCCTCTTGCCTTTTGCAGAAAATAAGTTTATATTTAAAGGAGTACGTTGACCAGGGCGTTCTAAAGGAGTTGAGCATGGCCTTCAAGAGCATAGGACAGAAATACGGCTTTGTGAGCGCCGGTGATGTTTTTCGCCAACAGATTGCCGACACGCAACAAAAACTTGAAGCCAAAGCCAACGAGGACAAGTTGAACACGGCAAAGAAAATGGTTCGCGACGGAGTGCTGTCCGTCGAAAACGCCGTGTCGTATTTCGGCTTTACCAGGGAACAGATTCTCGGGAACTAGCCGTAGTTCGATATTAACAAAACATCAATGCGGCTCCCGATGGGAGCCGATTATTATTTTCTTTTTTTAGTCTTTTTCCCAAGCTTGTTTATCTGATGATTCTTTATAGGTGGATAATCTATATTTTTACATCTATAAGCAAGAAACAATTGCGATTTCTGAATTTCTATACTAGGTTTGTATTTTTCAGCAAGACTCTTCAATTCGTTTTTATACTTCGTAACTTTTCCATACTCAATCAAACTTAAATCGAGTGCCACATTCTCCTTAGTGAGAACTCTCTGACGGGGATCAAGTGTGATTTTTTTTATCAAGGAGCGTGAAATATGTTTGGGAAAATAAATTTTTAAGGTCTTATCAGTTTCGTATTTTACGTTCTTCGCTAATTCAAGTTTAGTTGAATTTCTATCCCATACAACAGAAATTCGCAGCTCGTTTTCGTATCTATAAGCTTTACGCTTTATACTCAACAGCTTAACATAACTACGTTCTAGATTATTGCCATCAAAATTCATCTTCTTGTGAATGTTATCAATTTCATTTTCATCATAGTCATATCGCATAGATGAAACATATATGCGAGCGCCTATTCTTTTTGCAAGACCATTCAAGTAATCTAGCAACGCAACCAATCTAAATTCTATCCGTAGCCAAGGTTCATTGGATCCTTTACTCCAACTCCAGAACGCAGCCGAATTTTCACTTGGAGACGACGTAACACAATAACACGCTATATTCGGGAACACATTATCCGACCCATTCAGTTTGACATTATAATACCTTTTCTCGTAGGGGTCGTCCCATAGTGCGGGAGATACAAATGTTATTGCATTGTCTTTCAACATTTCCCGAACCCGAGAATAAGACATATAGCGATAAACACTCAAATCTTCAAAATCTAACATTATTTTGCCTAGAAAATGAACATTTTTCCAAACAAAGATTGTCTCGTTAGCCGCCATCGTTTACCCCTGCTAGCAGAATATATCCCTTGCACTTTAAAAAAGGGGATTACACAAAATCGCCCTGCAATCTCTGATCTTTCTCAATTTCCTCGATTTTCTTTCCCAGTTGCTTTATTCCGTCTTCAATCGCTTTGCATTTTTCTTTTTCATGCAGAAGGATGTTCTGGTTTTCTGGCGTAAAATAATCCAAAGCCTTTTCAACATCTTTTGGCATAATTCTACGATCATCTTTTGACTCTATAAAGCATCTACATACTTCTTTTCCATCCTTGTAGAAAACAATTTCACATCCATTATCTATCGCCACATCTACACCTTGACAAAGCATTTTCTTTATTTCATACAACTCACGGGTCATCGTCCACATTTCATAAATCAACTTTCCTAATTTTTCTTTTATTTCCCCTTCGGTCATCCTTTCTTCTCCTATTTTAATTTGTTGAAATTTGTGAAGGGGCCTGCACACATGCGTGCAGGCCCGCGTTCACTCTAATGGCATGCCCGCTTTTCTTCTTTTTTTACTCTTCTGTATTCTTTCATGCAATCTTTCCTTTCCCGGGACTGATTACCTTCTGGTAATGCAGAACACTTTTCAAATAAATTTCTAGCCTTGTCTGTCAAATCCTTGCATGGGTCAGATTCGGTCTGGGCAGACATACCAGTCTTGTTTTTTTTGCCATCCCTAGCGTCAGTCTTTTTTTCTGCTCCAGAAAGGCACTCCTGTTCTCTTCTTTTTTTATTGTAATTGTAATCTTCTATACAATTTTTCCTTTCCCAAGACCCTTTTGGTAATGCAGTACACTTTGCAAGTATATCTCTAACCTTGTCCGTCAAATCTTTGCATGGGTCAGATTCGGTCTGGGCAGACATACCAGTCTTGTTTTTTTTGCCATCCCTAGCGTCAGTCTTTTTTTCTGCTCCAGAAAGGCATTCCTGTTCTCTTCTTTTTTTATTGTAATTGTAATCTTCTATACAATTTTCCCATTCCCTGTCCCCTTTGGGTAATGCAGAACACTGTTCATGTAGATATCTAACCAAGTTAGTCAAATCCTTGCATCGGTTATATTTAACTAGATTGTTTTCTTTGCCACATGCCCGTTCTAGCTCTTGTTCCATATCACTGTACATCAATGAACAAAAACCATAATCCCAAATTCCTCCTTCGCTTTCTTCTTTGCAATTTTCTTGTACATATATAGCCTTATCAGTCAAATCTTTGCATGGGTCAGATTCGTCCAGAACAAACTTACCTGTCATTTTTTTTTCTCTATACCAAGAGAAAATCAATTTGTCTGTTTCAGAAAGGCACACCCGTTTTTCTCCTTCTTTCATTTCTTTATATATTTCTGAACAAAAACCATAATTCCAGACTCCTCCTTCGCTTTCTTCTTTGCAATTTTCTTGTACATATATAGCCTTATTAGTCAAATCTTTGCATGGGTCAGATTCGTCCAGAACAAACTTACCTGTCATTTCTTTTTCTCTATACCAAGAGGAAATCAATTTGTCTACATCAGAACAATAGGGGGTATCCCAATCACGCAGATCGAACATTCCTCCTTTTGCAAACTTAAATGTAGTTACATCGCAATTTCCAGTAAGTACTGCATTCCACCAACCATCACCAGCATTTCCTTCTTGACCCTTTTTGAGAACTATACTTCTTTTTTCCCCGGCACAATTTTTATAGGTAAGTGAATCTTCATTACCTGTATGGTTTTGGATTACAATGCAACCTCTACCGGAATGTTTAACCGAATACCATACATTCGGGCCAAAGCGATGTTTGTGTTCCTTGGAACCGATAATACCATCCTCTACAGGTTCTTTCTCAGAAATTCCTGTAATAATTTTCTTTTCCTTATCTGCTCCACCAAGACTGAGTGATTTTAAAGATTCGCTACAAACATCCCCCCTTTTAGGAGATGTCACCTTCACAGGAAGCCAAGAATCGTGGTCACTTATATTTCTGGTTATCGTAAGTCCCCGCTTACAATCTGATTGTTCAATATCCTTATTGAGAATAATCGATATACCTTGCCCGTTCTGAGGTTCCTTGCATACAAAACAATCACGGCATGCGTCAACACCCAAAGATAAATGAGTGCCATTGTCATCCAAAAAAATAGTTTCTTCTCCAAAATCTAAGTGTATCGGTTCCATCCCTATGTCTGACCATGTAATCGGGTCTTTTCTGTTCAACCCAGAACTAGTCAGTTTTTCCTCATATTGATCTTGGCAAAACTCAAGGTAACGGCCTATGTTACGCGCCAATTCACGTGGAATACCACGAAGGATTTTCTCTTTGTTCTCTTTATTAAATTTTTTCGTCAACTCGTCGCATTTTCGAGGACTATTCCACAAAGCAAAATCAATACTACTCCAGGAAGCACCTCTCAAGAAACTTCTTCCGGTGTTGTGTCCTTTAACATCGCATCCATAAAGAACTTTGTGCGGATTGGGTTCTTTTAAAAGATTTTCTCTTTTGTATTCACGGTTTATTTCGTCCTCGCATTGGTAATAATCCGTTTGTCCTTCTGTTTTCTTATACACGCATTTTACCGGTTTAAGGGTTACCGAATAGGAAACCTGCGCGTTTACGGCAACGGAAAGAAGAAAAACGCTCATTGCGATATAAACATATTTTGACATTTTCTATTTCTCCCTATTTCTTCAGGTAATTAACGCTGAACACTTTTCATTGATTTTCCTTTCAAATCTACCCCTTTTTACAAGAAAAAGCATTCTTTCCCAAAAAATGATACGACTTTCTTTAATTTTGAAATGATACGCAAAATAGATACACCTTTATCAATCCCAACAAATAAGCGACTTGTCGCCCGTTCCTTATTTCGCGCCGGTGTATCATAGCGGAGTCAAAAACAGCCCTGTTTCGTATCGTCTGCGGTACAATTCCTTGATTTATTGAATTTTAGCCTATCCGCTTTCACATTTTTTTTTGTATTTTATAAATCGTGAAGTCCATATACGAATACAAGGATTTCCGCAAGTACATGGCGGACTACTATGCCGAGCAGAAGAAAATTGCCGGCTTTTCGTGGCGTCGTTCGGCCTTCTGGAAAAGCGACTTCCCGTAAGCGACTAACTCGCTGGGTTTTCCGTCGGGCGGAGTCTCGTTCGGTCCGCGCAACAGGCCTTCTTCTTCGGTAAATTCCTCGCTTTGCCCGTTGGCCTTGTTCTCCACGAACCACACGGTGATATCGGCCGCATTTTCCATCCAGAGGCTGTCTACAATCCAGTCGTATTCTATCCCGTTGGCGTCCAGGAATGTCGTGGATTTCCAGAAGCAGTTCCAACCCTCGCTGGAAATGAACAGGTAATCCAAACCGTCCAATTTCGTGTCCAGATTACTTGCTCGTCCGCGAGAAACATCGCCCATAGCGAAGTAGCCGTCGTCCTCTGCCGAGGACACCTTCGCGTATTCCGCAGAGCCCATAAAATGCTTCTGCATCCCTTCGCCAAGAGGGGCTTCCGTCAAACTTTCCAGGATGTCGTGGAGTTTTTGAATCTGCTCCGACTTGGCGATAATCAAGGTCTTGTTGCTTGTTTCTACGCCCATTATCTGGTTCCTTTTTTATTGCTAAGCTCGTAGGCCGTTCCCGTATTGTTTTTCAAATTCAATTACCAAACTGCAAGGCTCAGGAAAGTACCTTTTGAGAATATTCATTCCGATGGTATAGATTTTTGGGGGTATGCCGAACATGATGGGAGCCGTTTGATTTATCAACACATCACCTTGGCCTTATATTCCAGAGAATATTCGTCCCCATACCTAATCCTGGCATCTGCGGGGGAGCGTAAGAATTTTCTTCATTGGGCCAATTAGTCCACACCCTGTCGCTATATTCATAATACTGTTCGGGATAATAGACAAGGGGAATCGCAGGCTGATCTTCCATAAAGATCCTATTTAGTTCACTATATGCCTTGGCAATTTCTTCGGCGTCGGTCATCAGGGGGATTGCAGACAGGAGCTGGTCCACCTCGGGACGGAACTCTGGAGAACCCGGCTGGTTGTAACGGCCGATGTTCACGCCAGCCCAAGCGCCAAGGGGCTGCCAGTCGCGGCTGGACATGACTTCGTAGAAGCGGCTCCACGGGAGAGACGGCGAAACATCAGCAGCAGGTTTGTGCACGATAAGATCGAAGTTACCCATTCCCATGGCAGACCAGTATTCACCACCATCCACAAATTTTTCACGAACATCTATTCCTGCCGTTCGCATACCATCTACAGCATGAGTCACCATAGACTCCCAATCGGTCCAACCTGCAGGACTTGTGATGTAGAGCGTGGGAACAGGATTTCCTAGAGAATCTTCCATATAATCAAGAGAACCATCCTCCTTGTACACTGATTTATAACCGGCTTCTGCTACCATTTTTTTTACCGCTTTTATACGTTTTTTCTCATTTGGAAAGGAAAGATTTACTCCGTATTTCTTTGTATCTTCCTTATCAATGAATTCACCTTCAATACTTGTTGGCACAATGAGACCCGGCAGTAATTGCGGAGAACCTTTATTTACGCTAAATGTACTGATAGCAGAATAGTCTATTGCCATTGCAAGCGCCCTACGGAAGAGTTTGTCATTGAGAGGTTTCTTCATCGTGTTAATCATAAGCATTGACATAGCAGCAGGAACATGATAAGGAGAATCTTTATACCATGCGTGAACTCCCATACGTTCATAATTCCAAACATAAGGCACGAGGAGCATTGTATAATCTAGATTCCCTTCTTTCAGAGCAGAATTTATTTGGCTACCACTGTGAAATATGGGATGGACTATGTATTTTGGAGAAGGCAGTTTGCCGTTATGCAGAGCTGCATTTCCCCAATAGTCATCTCTACGCTCTAAAAGAATATAGTTCGGCGAATATTCTTTGAGATTATATGGACCTGAAACCACGGGATCCTTGTCCATGGTGAGTTTCTTCACTTCGTCGAGGCCCTTTTTGGCAATAAGCGGCTCAAACACATGGGCCGGGGCTATACGGATAGCCTGGAGCAGGTCACGCACCGACAGGGGGTTGTTCCTCCGGGCCTTGTTCACGATGAACGAAATCCGTTCTTGAACTGCCGGTTCGGTAGCGATGGTATCAACATGGATATCTGAAATCTGCTCGGTGGTATTGATGGAACCCTTGGTGAAAATGAACTTCACGTCATTGGAGTTCACTTGCTTGCCGTCACTCCACTTGGCTGCGGGGTTCAGATCCACGACGATGCTGTCGTTGTTGGAAAGCTCGTCGACCAAGGTGCCCAGAAGGGGCTCAATCTGGCCATTCAGGGTGTTGTAGGTGACCAGGGGCTCATAAACCAGGTTAAAACGTCCACCTACAGGCCAGGCAGCCATCCAACTATCGGCAAGGGGGTTAAATGTTACAGGAGCGCCCCATTGCCAACCGGACAGGTAAAGCGTCTCCTGTCTTGGCAAAGACAACACATTTTTTTCTGGGGTTTCTCCAATAGAAAAGAATGCTGAACAATCACTTGTTTTTATCGCACTTTTTGTTTTCGTCTTATAACTTATGGGAAAATCATAATGTTCTGTGCCATTAACTATTTCGTTAAATGAAACGCCATCCTTAGAAGAATATATAAGCTCTTCTTTATATACCGTATTCGCAGGACAACCTCCATACTCCTTCAGTAATTTCACTTTTATTAACTTTGGTAATTCATAGACTTCTTTATCCCCTACATATTCTATGTTACCAATGGTGGTTTCATATGACGCATTTTCATCATTCCACCTTTCCAATGTATTTGCATCAGATTTAACCAGCGTATCTTTCCCAAGTCTCCATTTTACCAATTGGGCATTGATTTTCCTAGATGCAATCTGAATTTCGTTCCATTCTTTTTCACTTAAGTTTCGGTTGTCAAAAAAATCAAGTTTATTCAAATAAACATTTCCATTTAGAAAAACACATAAACCACAACCAGCAAGAACAATCCCGACAAGAGTTCCAATTACAACAGGCTTTTTTACACCCGGTGTACTTGTTGGCGATGATAGATTTTCATCCGACAATTCCAAGTCCGGCAGAACATTTTTTTTCTTCGAAATGTCTTCTAATCTTGAATCAATCGTGGGTAGTATTGTCAATGCCGGAAAGACAAACACCGATACAACAAAAGCGGAAATAGCCCATATGACAACAAGCACCAAAGACGACAATAAAGTCACTAGGGAGATATAACTCACCAAAAAATTCGGAAGCCAGTCCTGAAGTAAATCGATTATCTTCAATGAAAGCGCCTTATAAAGTATACCTAGAGGAACTCCCATCAGAAGAAAAAGCCATGCAACAAGTTCCAAAAGGTTCCTGTAGCACCATGTCAAAAATTTTATTAGCATGGGAAAAACTCCTGTGCTTGTTACTTGAGTTGTTGTTTCTCCGCCATCTGCTTTTCGATAACCTTGACACGAGCGTCAATAGTGAAAAGCATCATTAACGGAGGAATGACAACGACTTCAACCACGAAAGCCGACAGAAATCCCAAAAGAAGCCCCGACACGACAACAAGCATTTGCTCACCATCAAACGCTAGGTTATTTACCAGGGCCCCACATGCACCCCCAATTGCCATACCGACAACCAAAAAACACCAAGCCGCTATACCGACTAATGTTCTGAAAGATTCCGTTAGAAATTTGATAAGCATTTTTCTCTCCTATTTGATTATAATGTTTCCATTTTGGTCTGATTTCTTCTGGAATGCGAGAATGCCAGATATCAGCCCAGCAATAAAGGGAATGTATGTCCAGCAAAAGACAAGACAAAGCAACCCCTTGCCGGGTTTGCCCGCATAAAAATGTTGAATCCCTAAAGCACCGAACAAGAGCGAAAGTATGGCATAGGTGTTTCGATTCACGACCTTTTCCGAATTGAATTCAGAGTCTGTATTGCCATTACCCGGTTCAGGTGTATTTTCATGTGTAATCTTTTCAGCATTAACTGGTTCCCCGTTGAGCATCGCGTCAATAGTTTTAAGACGCGAATCCAGCGTAAAGAGTACCATAATAGGCGCTATAATAAGCACCTCTAGCAAGAACACCGTGACAAGTATGAGAAAAGATGACAGAACCACCAGGATGCGTACCTTTAATTCAATTTCCCCTATACAAAGGACGAGGATTGAACATAAAAAAAGGAGCGCCGGCATTGCCAAGGCAACCCACGCACAGATTTCAGCAAGAAGTTTAAACAACGACTGATAAAGCCTGATAAGCATTGTATCCTCATTTTTTCAGATCTTTTTCAAATACCCTGCTACATGTTCCAAACCATCAAACAGGTAATATTCGTTAATACACATTTGGTCAAGCTCTTTTAGGATATTCTCCTTCGCACCGGTCGGAATCAAAATTTCATCGCAACAAATGGTTTTCATGAAGGCATCAACCTTTTGGCCATCTAATGAAGCAATGGCGAAAGCCCCCGCCTGCTGCTTGATTCGGGGTGCTAAATATTTCGATTTAACTAATACAGGTTCTAGAAAATAATCCAAAACAAGGTCTGACGCTTCCATTACTCGGCAATACGAGCCATTCGTATTCAAGTGTCCCATTCTAACATCTGCTTTAAAATCTTCTTTTTCTTTTTCAGTTAACAAGGCCAATTTTGAAATGGAAATTATATTTGCATCATCTTCGTTTGCGAAATTCAAGCGATTAAATACAAATACTTTACCATCCTTTTCGAACTTATCGTTACAGGCAAAATATAACGAGACCAACGGATTAAACGACACATCCAACAATCTTGTCGGACATCCGTAATGTTGCATCAGAGCTAGATTATCAAATACAGAATTGTTTTTGAAAACATCTGGTTCCAACCGCTGCATTTCGTGATAGAAAAGGCTTTCGTCGTACTGATTTCTAAATGCAAAGGGATTCAAGTTCCAATCTTTATCAGCATGCCCACGGAAAAAGAACTGAGAATACGGCATAGAAAAAGGTTCTGCTTCTTTTTTATTGTCATCCTCAAAATCTTGTTTGATGCCCTCTTCTTTTTTCAATTGTTTTATTTTCTTAATCCTTTCGCCATAGGGGGAATTTGATATAGTCGTCAAAGACAATGAAAATGCGTCAAACACATCGGAGAATTCATTATTGAAAGTGTTTTTAATAGACTGCCAAAATTTCAGTATTTGTTCATCAGATAATTTTTGTAGAGCAAATTTCCAATATGAATCAAAATAATGAAAACAATAATCCTTGCGAGTACTTTCAGAAAACTCTAAATCATCACGAAGATATTCCACAAGCTTTTTTAGTGTTTTCGCTAAGATATTCGATTCATTGATATACACACCTCTCAATTCGTTGATATAATCTGCAACACACTCAACTTTCTTTTCGTTCATCATTACCCATCCTTTTTTTTACCGAGTTTTTCATCTAAATCACCTGTTTTTTCTAACCTATTTGATTCAGGTAATGCAGAACACCTTGCAAGTACATATTCTGCCTTATCAGTCAAATTCTCGCATGGGTCAGATTCGGTCTGAACGAACGTACCAGTCTTCTCTTTTTCGCGAATCCAAGAGTCAATCAATTCGTCTGCATCATAGACACAGTCCCCCTCCCATACACGTAAATCGTACATTCCACCTTTTTCAAACTTAAATTTCACAACACTGTCTATATTATCGGATATATTATTCCACAAACCATCACCAGCATCTCCTTCTGGACCTTTTTTGAGAACTTTGCTTTTTGTCCCTTTTTTGTCTACATAGGTAAGCGCGTCCTTAACACCTGTATGTTTTTGGATTACAAAGCAACCATGTTTTTCAGGACCGCGAACCTGATACCACACATTCGGGGCATAATAATGTTTGTGTTCCTGATCGCCAATATCACCGACCGGTATTGCTTCATATTTGGAAGTTCCCCTGTCGAATTTTATTTCTCTACGCAATTCACTTCCAAAAGATTCTTTTAAAGATTCGCTACAAACATCCCCCCTTTTAGGAGACGTCACCTTCACAGGAAGCCAAGAATCATTGTCGCTTATATTTCTAGTTATCGTAAGTCCCCGCTTACAATCTGATTGTTTAAAATCCTTATCAAGGACAATCGATAGACCTTGCCCATACTGAGGTTCTTGACATACAAAACATTCCCCGCAAGCGTCAATTTTCAAACTCAACCAAGAACCGGAATACCATATAAAGATGGAATCACGATCTTTTTCAAAGCGTATTGGTTTCATCCCTATATCTGACCATGTAATCGAAGCATTTTTATTCAACTCAGAACCATCCATTTTTAGTTTATAACCATCCATTTCTAGTTTATCTTTATACAGCCTTAGTTTTTCTTCATATTGAGATTGGCATCTCTTAATGTAATCAGCTATGTTTTCCCCGAGTTTATACGGAACGTCATGAAGAAGTATCTCCTTGTTTTCTTTATTAAACTTTTTCGTCAATTCGTCACATTTTCGAGGACTATTCCACAAAGCACCATCGTGGTCTCCTTTTTTTCCGCATCCATATAGAACTTTGTGCGGATTGGGTTCTTTTAAAAGATTTTCTCTTTTGTATTCACGGCCCCATTTGTCCTCGCATTGGTAATAATCCGTTTGCCCACGTGTTTTCTCATACACGCATTTTACAGGTTTAAGGGTTATTGAATAGGAAACCTGCGCGTTTACGGCAACGGAAAGAAGAAAAACGCTCATTGCGATATAAACATATTTTGACATTTTCTATTTCTCCTTATTTCTTCAGGTAATTAGCGATGTGTTCCAACCCATCAAACAGGTACGCCTCGTTAATACAGAGTTGGTCTAGTTCTCTAATAATGTATTCTTTCGCCTTTGCTGGAATTATGATTTGCTCACAGCAAATGCTGCTCATTTCCCCTCCAAGGTCGCAATTGCCAAAAGGTGCAATGGCAAAAGCCCCTGCCTGTTGCTTGATTCGGGGAGCAATGAATTTGGGCTTGACCAGGATCGGTTCAACAAAAAATACCCTTTCAAGTTCATAACCCTTCAAAACGCGGCCATAAGGCCGGGTTTCGCTCAAGGTATTGTTTTTCAGGTCTTTTGCAAATTCTCTTTTTTCCGAAGGATTCAGCAAGGCAATCTTTGACAGGGCATTCACCGCACTATCATCGCTATGTGCAAAATCCAGTCTATTGAATACATAGACTTCGCCATCCGTACCAGTTTCAGCACTACATGCAAAGTATAGAGACACCAAGGGATTAAACGTTACATCCAATAACCGTGTAGGACATCCGTAATGTTGCATAAGGGCGAGGTTGTCAAATACCGAATTGCCCGAAAAGGCGTGTGGTTCCAGGCGGAGCATTTCTTGATAATAGAAACTCTCATCCTTGCTTATATCGGGTCGAAATACCGATGGAAGTAAAGGCAAACCGCTCCTTGCCTGACCGCGATAGAAGAATTGCGAGCAAAGAGTGCCGTTTTTCTTTTCGTTCTGCTTGCCGTTGACATCTGGTTTTTCAGACTCGTTTGAGAAGTCTCTTTCTATATTCTTTAGCATTTCTTGTAAACGCTGTTCCTTTCTTGCCTTCTCCAGCACCTCCATTACTTTGCGCAGTTCGGTAGCGACACTTTTCTTTATGTTCTTTTCTTGTTTTGTAGGAGAACCGCCAAATATGTCGGTGTATGCAGTTACAAACAAGTTAGCATATTCCGCCGTCGCATTTTTTTGCACAATTTCTGACAGTTTTTTTAAGTACAAATTTCTATAAGAGTTCAAAAAACTCTGAAACTCTATGTAGTCATTCTGCTTTTTTTCTATCTCCTTGACAGTGGTCTCGAATTTACGGGCCAAAATTTCTGGTTCTCTGGACCAAATGGATTGCATCGTCCTAATGAAGGCCTCAACATAAGTTTCATCCCTTTCCCTTTTAAGATGATGGATCATTTTCACATTCCTTTTCATTGATGTTAGAAGGCTGTTTAGACCATTATCTAGTCCTTAAGGCAACGAACAGAGAACCCATCGTCCCAGTCGCTCATATCATTGTTCGGAATCGCACCGTAATACGGTTCAAAGTTTATGAAAAAAGGACTTTGGCTATTGTCGTAATTAGTAGAACTCCAAAAAGTCATAAATTCGCCGACACCGCTAAAGCTGCTTTCTCTATCCCTGCTGAAGGGGTCTGTTTCGTAAAAGAGACCGCCAGCAGGCAACACAGAGAACCCAAAAGCATCGATTCCACCGTTGTTTCCCCAACCTTCCGTGGACTTGAGCATTTGGGGTGCCATACTGGAGCCACCTACAGTATTGAACAATGTACACCATTCAGTAGTATCGGGCAAGTGCCATCCACTAGGGCAAGCACTCAAGGCCGCAGCCCAAGAATATAGGCGACCGTACTTGGTACAGTTATCAGGAGTGTTATCATAACAATAACTGTTTTCAGTTTCATAATTCAGGTTTTCGGCCATCCATATCTGATCACCAATTTTTACAGTTCTATATGATTTACCATCTCGAGAATCGATCAACATACTCGGTGCTGTCCATGAGCCAATACTAAACATGTACGCGAGAACAACCGCCGTTATATCCAACATCAACACACTTATCGTCATAATCTTGATTTTTTTTGAACCACCCCTTATCATTACCGAAATTAGTTTAGGGGCCAAGAAAAGAATAAAAGCCGTGCCCCATCCCATAATTCCGCTGCATAAGTCAGGATGTGCACCACCCGTTTTCAAGCCGTAACTCGCAATTATAAAAAGAATTACACCAACATAAAAAGTAAGCCATAACGTGCCGAACCACCATGCAAAACCGCCCCTACGACGAAGTTTCATCGGCTTAAGTAATGGTATTGCAACAAACAGTCTGAGAAGGTGCATTTCTAGATTATGGTTGGAATTCATAATCTTGGCATCTAACCATCCAACAAATGTTCCGTCGCTATCCACTGCAGCAGCCTCGTCGCGGCAATCAGGACACGTTGCGCTAAGTCCTCCACTAGCATCAAAAATCTTCCCACATTTTTTACAAAGCCCATATCGCTGATGGCACCCACTACAATCACAAGTACCAAAGCTTAATTCATTTAGCCTTCCACATTTCGGGCAGGGCACTTTTTTTGACATTTTCTATTTCTCCCTATTTCTTCAGGTAATTAACGCTGAACACTTTTCATTGATTTGTTTTCAAATCTACCCCTTTTTACAAGAAAAAGCATTCTTTCCCAAAAAATGATACGACTTTCTTTAATTTTGAAATGATACGCAAAATAGATACACCTTTATCAATCCCAGCAAACAAGTGGCTTGTCGCCTGTTCATTATTTCGCGCTGGTGTATCATAGCGGAGTCAAAAACAGCCCTGTTTCGTATCGTCTGCGGTACAATTCCTTGATTTATTGAATTTTAGCCTATCCGCTTTCACATTTTTATTTGTATTTTATAAATCGTGAAGTCCATATACGAATACAAGGATTTCCGCAAGTACATGGCGGATTACTATGCCGAGCAGAAGAAAATTGCCGGCTTTTCGTGGAGGAGTTTCGCGAAGGCCGCGAAATTCAGTTCACCCGTGTATCTGAAACTGGTATGCGAGGGCAAGAGCGGGCTCTCAAAAAAAGCCAGGGTCCGCGTTGCAAGCGCCATGGGCCTTTCCGGTTTTGAAAGCGACTTTTTCGTACTCCTGGTAGCCTACGACCAGGCAAAAGACGCCAAGACAAAAACAGAGATTTTTAATAGCCTGCAAGAAATCATCCTGAGCAACAGGGTCGGCATTCTCGAAAGGGCGTTTTTCGAATACTACTCCAACTGGTTGAATTCGGCCATACGGGAACTTGCCGCATCCGTGGATTCGGCAAGCCCGAAGGGGCTCGCCAAGCTCTGTTTTCCGGAGGTCAGCGCAGACGCCGTCGCCCAAAGCCTCAAGTTCTTGACCCGCAGCAAACTCCTGCGCAAGTCCACCAGAAAGGGGCAATACACGCAAGGCCGCAAGTCCATTTCTACGGGGACGCTCCCCTCTTCGGTGATGGCGGTGCGGAACCTTCACCGGCAAATGGGGAACCTGGCCGTGGAATCCCTGGACAGCGTTCCCGTTTCGGAGCGGAACTTTTCCACCATTACCCTGGGGCTTACCGAAGGGGCGTACAAAGATATCGTTGCCGAGATGCAGAACTTTCGACGCAAGGTGGTGGATATTGCGGCCAAAGACCAGGGGACAGAGCGGGTCTACGAACTGAACCTGCAGCTGTTCCCCCTTTCCCAGAAAATCCCTCCCGCAATGCAAAAGAAACATCCCAACAAGGATTCGTAAAATGTACCTGAGATTCGTCGCCCTTCTGGTTTACCTGCTCCTGTTTGTTGTCGCCTGTTCCGACAAAGACAAGAACGCTGGCGGCACCTCGGAAGCCGAAAACTCCATCGCCATCGAGAACAAGGACATTGCGGGCGTGTCCCAGAAGGGGCCGTTTGTGAAGGGTTCCAGCGTGACCCTGTACGAACTGAACTTTGAAACGCGGGCCCAGACGGGAAAGAGTTTCTTGGGCAGAATATCGGAAGACATGGGCACCTTCGCCATCTCCAAAATCGAACTGGCGTCGCAATATGCCCTGTTGCGTGTCGACGGGTTCTACCGCAACGAAGTAACGGGAAAGGTATCCGCAAGCCAGATTACCCTGAACGCCATCTCCGACCTTTCGGACCGCGACAACGTGAACATCAACCTGCTCACCCACTTGGAATACGAGCGGGCGCTCTGGCTTGCGCAAAACGAGGACATGACCGTAAAGCAAGCCAAGAAAATTGCGGACCAGGAAATCTTCGAAGCCTTTGCCGAGGACTTTGCGGGCGAAAGCGTGGAGGATCTGGACATATTCGGAAATGCCGACGGCGATGCCGTTCTGCTCGCCATCTCCATCATCATGCAGGCCGGCAGGAGCGAAGGAGAGTTCTCCCTTTCCCTGGCAGACCTTGCCAAGGACATCGAAGAGGACGGCGTCTGGAACGACTCCCTGGAACGGGCCCAATCCGCAGACAACTCCTTTGAAGTCGAGTTGGCCCAAGTTCGTGAGAACATCCTGGGCTGGAACATTTCCCAAAATATTTCCATGTTCGAGAATTACGTTGAATATTTCTGGAGCGATGTTTTCGGGCTAGGCAGGTGCACCGAAAAGAGGGAGGGCGAAATCCGCCCCGACACAAACCCCAGATCCCGTTATTTCAATGAAAAATTTATTTGCGAAAAACTGCACTGGCACCTGCTTGGGAAAAAACTATCATCAAGCTCAGCAGAAGAATCTTCCAGTTCAAGCATTTCTACTGAAAGTTCTTCAAGTTCGGCAAACGACTCATCGGAAAGCGGAGACTCCAGTTCCAGCGACTCCAGTTCCAGCGGCAAGTCCAGTTCCGACGAGAGTTCCAGTTCGTCAGAGAAAAACGCCACGCCCACATCCAGCGAAAATTCCAGTTCGTCGGTCAAGCAAAGCAGTTCTTCCCAGCAGTCCGCCACCACCATTGACTCTCCCTACGACGAGAATACATCCATCATTGACCCGGAAGTCCTTGCCATACTGGGAACTTGCAGCAGCGAAGGCGAGGGGTCGGTCAAGAAGGCTTTCAATTATTCATTTGTATGCAAAAGCGGGTTGTGGTATTCCTTGCTCCTTATCGATATGGAAAAGGATTCCTGGTACAATCCAGATATTACCTATGGTACACTGATTGACCAACGAGACGGACAAACTTATAGAACCGTTGTCATCGGCACACAAAACTGGATGGCCGAGAACCTGCACTACGGCGGCGAAAAAGCTGACGCCACCACATTGGCAAATTTGGCCGAGGAAAATTTATGCCCCTGGAATGACGAAAAATACTGCAGCAAGTCCGGTTATCATTATTCTTGGACGGCAGCCATGAACATATCGCCCATATACAAAAATCGCATTGCCGCAAGCTACCCTATCACGGATAAACATCAAGGCTTATGCCCTAATGGCTGGCATATACCTACATATGACGAATGGAACGAACTTTTTGATTTCGTCATATCTGTTTATGGTGAAGTCGCTCCGTCTAGAGCATTAAAGGCTGTTGATGGGTGGACATGGTTCAGCAAAGAACAAGCACCAACGAATTCTACGGGATTATCCATACTTGGTACAGGACAATACTACAGTTGGGGACATTCAGAGGGCGAAGAAATCGGACAATCAACCTACTTTATAACCGCTACTACGCCCGAATCCAAGTATTATACGATGGAACTATTCGGCTTTACCCAAAATCTACATGACATTAGTAATTGGTATTTTTCACAACCCGCATTTGTCCGCTGCGTAGAAAACGCCGCGCCCTAACGTATTTCCACACAAAAATCCGCTATTTCCACACAAAAATCCGCACTCATAAAGGTCCGCGGCAAAACCGCTGGTTTTTTTCCTATAAAATAATGTATATTCTCTGTTGAGACACAAAAACATTATCATAAAAAAAGGATAAAATCTATGGCAAACAAATACGCCGGAACCCAAACCGAAAAGAACCTGCAGGCCGCCTTCGCAGGCGAATCTCAGGCCCGCAACAAGTACACCTACTTTGCCTCCAAGGCCAAGAAGGAAGGCTTTGAACAGATTGCAGCGCTCTTCTTGAAGACCGCCGACAACGAAAAGGAACACGCCAAGATGTGGCTCAAGGAACTGGAAGGCATCGGCGACACCGCCCAGAACCTGAAAGAAGCTGCCGACGGCGAAAACTACGAATGGACCGATATGTACGAGGGCTTTGCGAAGACCGCCGAAGAAGAAGGCTTCAAGCCCCTGGCCGCCAAGTTCCGTATGGTGGCCGCCATCGAAAAGCACCACGAAGAACGCTACCGCGCCCTGCTGAAGAACGTAGAAATGCAAGAAGTTTTCGCCAAGAGCGAAGTGAAGGTGTGGGAATGCCGCAACTGCGGGCACATCGTGGTGGGCACCAAGGCCCCGGCACTTTGCCCCGTGTGCGCACACCCCCAGGCCTATTTCGAGGTGAACGCCGAGAATTACTAATACAAAAGCCGCGACTTAGTTTCGCGGCTTTATAAAAGTTATTTCGAGATTAGGGTGCGGTTCAAGAGGACTGCGCCCTTTTCGTTTTTTAGCCGGGCGATATATTTGCCCATGGGCAACTTGTTCAAGGAAACAGCAGCATTACTGCCCACGTCCCTGCTCAAGAGCAGCTTTCCGTTCAAGCTGAATAGGCTGAGTTTGCCCCCGGCAGGAGCATTCACATACAGGGTACGGTTTTCAATGAACATGCGGGCGGCAGCGGTCATGTTGACCCGTTTCATTCCCATAATGAACTTGGTGCCTTCGGGAGCGCCCACGATAAGCCCGCGGCCCACCGTGCTCATGTACACCACGCCGAAGTTGTTCATGTCGCCCTGCACAAAGTTGCCGTTGCCCGGGCCGCCGAACTGGTGCATGTCATCGTTCACGCGCTCAAAAGTCTTGCACTTGTCGGTACTGCGGTAGATTCCAATCGGGTCACCGGACTTGGCTGCACCCCAGATAAAGATGGTCTCGTAGCCGGCACCTTCTTTGGCCTTGCCGATACCCACGGCGATGGCGGTGCTTGCACCCGCGCAGCGGTTCCAGGTCTTGCCGCCATCTTCGGTGTAGGCAAGGCCGTTCTCGCTGAAGCCCTTGGGCAGCCAGACCTGCGCCTGGTCCATGGGAACCCACAGGTGACCTTCCCTACCCGGCACCGTGCGGATGAGGCCGCCGCCGTTGTAGTATTCGCCAGCAGCATCGTTCAGCAGGCGGGCTCCAGAAGTCGCAAACGTGGCGCCGCCATCAGTAGATACCTTCAAGTTGGCCTGCTGATCCACCAGATAGAACACGTCGGGGTTTACCGGGTCCGGAGTAATGCGGGCGTATTGACTTTGGCCGTCCATTCCTGTCACCTTGCTCCAGGTCTTGCCGTTATCCGTGGTGCGATACACGTCGCTGCTGTTATCCGGACGGTGGAGAATCACCTTGCCGTCGGCAGACATGGCAAGGGTTCCCTGGGCTCCCATCAAGGTCGTTTCCAGTTTTTTCCAGGTGGACGCATTGTCGTCGCTACGGTACATGACCATAGAGGTAATCCCCGTCCCGGTGGAGTAATCCGTCACCTGGCCCGTCCGCACAAAGGCCTTTGCCAGGGGGGCGTATCCCAAGCTGTTGGTTGTGCCGATGGTGGGCGAGTGGCGCGGAGTGCTCTCGTTGATGTCGGTATAGGCGGCGCCGTCATAGTCGCCGATGGCCGTTACCAGCGGGCCTCCCGGAACGCTCACGATATCAAGAGGCACGGTCTCTTCGATGCCCCTGCTCTGGAATTTCCACAGGGGGACTTTCGCGGTGATGTCATCTGTCTGGAAAACGCCGTTTCCGCTGGTGACCCAGGCTTCCTTGTTGTTGAAGGGGTTAATTTCCACAGAACCTGCCCAATGGATGGCGTTGCCCGAAATCCATGCCGTTCCGTTTGCATCTACGTTGACACCGTCATTGTAACCCTGGCCGTGAGTCCAAGTGGAACCGCCATCTTTTGAAACATAAATGCGGTCGCCATAGTTGTCCTTTCCATCCTTGTAAAGGTGTCTTCCTCCATAATAACAGAGGGTAGTCACCACAATGTGCTTGGGATCACTCGGGTCAATGGCAATGCCGCCAAAACCGTGACTTGCGCTCTGGCTTCCATCACCCATACGGGCCGTAGTGCTTTCGTCCTGGAAGGGGGTAATGTTGGTCCAGGTGCCGCCTGCGATGTTGTACTTGTACACGGCGCCCTTGCTTACGCTATGGGGGCCTTCTGAACTTGCATAGGTGATATACATATCGCCACCCACGATTTTTGCGCGGTGGGGCATCAGATCTTCGGGACCGCCCGAAATGGTTGTCCAGGTGGCGCCACCGTCATGGCTCACCTGCAAGTTGTCCTTGGTAGCGGAAATGCCAATGTATATCGTCTTGGTGGAACCATCGGAATTCTTACCCTGGGATTCGTCGAACAGCACAAAACTGATGCCGTTCACACCGGTAAGACCATTGCCTGTCGCAGAAGAAAGCGCAACCTGGTAAATACTGGTCCAGGTCTTGCCGTAGTCGGTACTCTTGTAGAGGCCCTTGGAGCGGCTACCACAGAAGAGGATATTCGGCTTGTTGGGGTCCACGACCAGTTTTTCGCCGGTCTGGCGGCCCATGCCGTTGCCGTGGGCGAGCATTTCCACATAGCTGGTGTCCCAGGTGGAGCCGTAATCTTCGCTGCGGAGCACTGCAGTCCGTCCATCGCTAAAGTAGCCCGTTCCGGCCAGCACGTAAATGCGCTTCGGGTCCGTGGGGTCCAACGCAAAGGCCTCGGTACCGTAAAGTCCCTTGTCGTTTTCCGAGATGAAATCCATCAGAGGAATCCAGGTCTTTGACGAAAAATCAAAGCGGTAGATGCCACCCACGTCGGTGCGGGCGTAAAGCAGGTTCTTTTCCTTGGGGTGGAATATCACGGCAGACACGAACCCGCCACCGTCAAAACGGACATTACCCCATTCGTATTTTTCTGCAGTAAAAGCCTGGGTACAAAGAACCCCGGCCAAGGCGAGTACTTTCCAATCCATATAAACTCCCTATATTTGGCAGAAATATAGCCATTTGTCTTGTAATTTCAAGCATTTTAGGGCAAAGGATTGTTTACCTTTTTTCTATCTTTTCGCCGTAATTTTTAACAGTGTCCGCGGGTTATTGCCCCCGGCAGTAGAAAGGAAATGAAATGAGCGTAGTCGATACCGTACTCCACAAGATCTTTGGTACGCCCCACGAACGCAAGGTGAAGCAGCTTAGGCCCGTTATCGCCAGGATTCATGCAGCACGTGAATCCCTGGAAGCCCTGGACGATGCCGCCCTGGCCGCAAAGAGTGCGGAATTCCGGGAAAAGCTGAAAAACGGTGCCACCCTGGAAGACATCAAGGTAGAAGCCTTTGCCGTGTGCCAGGAGGCCTGCGACCGCCGCCTGGGTATCTTCAATATCTTCAAGCCGGAATTCGAATTCGACTTCAGCCGCCTGGGACCCGAACTGCAGGGCGCAGTGGAAACGGCCAAAGCAGAACTTGCCAGCGGCAAGAACGAATGGGAAGTCTACCTGCCTGCCGCCCTCTACGCGAAGGTCCGCGAGCTGTACCCCGAGTCGGTAAAGCCCTTCCGCATGATGCCTTTTGACGTGCAGATGATCGGTGGCCTCGTGCTTCACGAAGGCGCCATCGCCGAAATGGCCACCGGTGAAGGTAAGACCCTTGCTGCCGCCCTCCCCGTTTACCTGAACGGTCTTTCTGGACATGGCGTGCATGTGGTGACGGTGAACGACTACCTAGCCGGCCGTGACGCCAAGCAGATGGGCCTGGTGTACCAGTTCCTGGGACTCACCGTGGGCCTCATCGTAAACGGCCTCAATTCCGAGCAGCGCCGCAAGAGCTACAACAGCGACGTGACCTACGGCACCAACAACGAATTCGGCTTTGACTACCTCCGCGATAACATGGCGGTAGAACCCAGCCAGCTGGTGCAGCGGGAACTGAACTTCTGCATTGTTGACGAAGTGGACTCCATCTTGATTGACGAGGCCCGTACGCCGCTCATTATCAGCGGCCCTGCCGAAGACGCTACCGACAAGTACGCGAAGGCAAACGAAATCGCCCAGAAGCTTGTCAAGAACAAGGACTTCTCGGTAGACGAAAAGGACAAGAACATCCAGCTCACCGAAAAGGGAGTGAACCATGTGGAAAGCCTGATGCAGATTACCAACCTGTACGGCGAACACGCGGACTGGGTGCACTTCTTGGACCAGGCACTTCGCGCCTGGCACCTGTACGAACGCGACGTAGACTACATCGTCCGTGACGGCGAAATCATCATCGTGGACGAAAACACGGGCCGCCTCATGGAAGGCCGCCGTTACAGCAACGGTATGCACCAGGCCATCGAAGCCAAGGAAAAGGTGCAGATCCGTCGCGAGAACCAGACCCTTGCAACGATTACGTTCCAGAACTACTTCCGCATGTACAAGAAGCTCTCCGGTATGACCGGTACCGCCGAGACGGAAGCTACGGAATTCATCAAGATTTACAACATGAACACCTGGGTGATTCCCACCAACAAGCCCTGCATCCGCAAGGACATGCAGGACATGGTGTACAAGTCCGAAGGGGCCAAGTGGAAAGCCATCGTGGCAGAAATCAAGGCCCGTCACGAAAAGGGCCAGCCCTTGCTGGTGGGTACCGCCTCCATCGAAAAGTCCGAACACCTCCACGGCCTTTTGGAAAAGGAAGGAATCCCCCACGAGGTGCTGAACGCCAAGAACCATAGCCGCGAAGCCGAAATCATCCAGTACGCCGGCTACAAGGGCAAGGTGACCATCGCCACCAACATGGCGGGCCGTGGAACCGACATCGCTCTCGGCCCCGGAGTTACCGAGGTGGGCGGCCTTCACGTGCTGGGCACCGAACGCCACGAATCCCGCCGTATCGACAACCAGCTGCGCGGACGTTCCGGCCGTCAGGGCGACCCGGGCTCCAGCCAGTACTTCCTCTCCCTGGACGACAACCTGATGCGCATTTTCGGCGGCGACAGCGTCAAGAACCTGATGACCCGTTTTGGCGTAGGCGAAGACGAGGTGATTACCCACCCCATCGTAAGCCGCTCCATCCGTAGCGCCCAACGCCGCGTGGAAGGCCAGAGCTTTGATATCCGTAAGCACTTGCTGGACTACGACAACGTGATGAACGAACAGCGCAAGGTGATTTACGGACTCCGCCGTCGTATTCTGAACGGCGAAGACATTCGCGACGAAATTATGAACCGCATCGAGGACGCTTGCGACATCAAGGTCAGCAACTACATTCCGCCCAAGAGCTATGTAGAAAACTGGAACCTGGAAGGGCTTCACACCGACCTGCAGCGCAGCCTCGGTATGGAATACAACCTGAGCTTCGACGATGCCACCAAAAAGACGCCGGACCAGGTGCTGGACGAAATCATCGAACTTTGCAAGGCGCGCTACGACAAGCTCACCAAGATCATTCCCGACGCGGACTTCCGCAATATCGAACGCAGGTTCTTGCTAATGACCATTGACCAGGTGTGGAAAGAACACCTGTACGCCATGGACCAGCTGAAGGACGCCATCCGTTTCCACGGATACGCCCAGAAAGACCCGCTGATGATTTACAAGAACGAAGGCTACAAGATGTTCGAGGGCTGCATCGAAAAGATTGCCACCCTGACAATGCTCCGTATCTTGAACATCCGGATTACCCTGCCCAACGGACAGACCGTATCGCCGGACCAGCTGCAACTGCGTGAACAGCCGAAGCCCGAAAATGCGGGCGATGGCCAGCAGGAATCCGCACAGTCCGCCGAGACCGCGCAGGCTCCGGAACAGCCGAGCACCGATAGTTCGACAGACTCACTAACCGGCGCCAAGGCTGCAGGTCTTGCCGGTCAGGCCGCAAGCTCCGAGACCAACGCCATTTCCGAAGGTCAGCAGGCGGCAAGCGAGGCTGCACAGCCCATGCCCCAGTCTGCACTGCCGGGCACAAGGCCTACGGTACGTCGCACCTACACGAACCCTGCCGTTGCCGCCGCCGCACGCCGCGCCCAACAGGCAGGCCCGAAGCTCGGTCGCAATGACCCCTGCTGGTGCGGTTCCGGCCTCAAGTACAAGAAGTGCCACGGCAAAGACGTGGAATAAACTGTAATGTCATCCTGGGCACGAAGGGCCCGGGATCCATTCTTCTCGTAGTCGTGCCTGTATAAAACCGTATGGATTCCGTCGAATCCTTGTGATTCTATCGCAGTTTCTATTGCTGCGCTCCAGAATGACAGCGGGGACGACACTTCTTGAGCCCCGCCTTACTAGACCCTAAATCCTAGCCCCCAACCCCTACCACTCATAACTCACGACTGACAACCATAACCAAAATCTATCTTTCCGATTAAAACAATATATTTGACATGGGGCCCCTACAAAAAGTATATTACTTATGAAAGTGCCACATGGTGGCAAAGGGGGTCAATATGACTGAATACGTTGGTTTTTGGAAAAGGGTCGTGGCAACCCTCATTGACAGCGTCTTGATAATGGTTATTACCCTGCCGCCACTTCTTGCCATTTACGGCATGGCCTACCTGGAAAACGGCGAGACTTTCCAGGGCCCGGCGGATATCATTTTCTCGTACCTATTGCCCATGGTCCTTGTCATCTTGTTCTGGGCTAAAAAACAGGCCACCCCCGGCAAGATGGCCGTGTCTGCAAAAATCGTAGATGCCAAGACTGGCGGAAAGCCCTCCACAAAGCAGTGCGTCGGTCGATATTTCGCCTATTTCCTTTCGTTCATCCCGTTTGGACTCGGGTTCTTGTGGGTGGCTTTCGACCCCAAGAAACAATCTTGGCACGACAAGCTCGCCGGAACCGTTGTGGTGAAAATCAAACAGTAAGCCAAATCCGTAGCCCTTTTTTATATTTGTCCCCGTTCATTTTTCACTTTCAAAGGGAATAATGTTACAGGGAATTCTTGCGTTTGATTGGTTGGGTCTTTCTGGAAACGCGTGGTTCACCATAGTCGTCGTGCTTCTGCTTTTTGCAGCTATGATCTTTTCAAAGCTGCGTGTAGATGTCATCTTTCTTTTGGGAATGTGCGCCCTCTACCTCAGTGGCGTCCTTGACCTAAAAACCGCATTCGGCGGTTTCAGTTCTGCCTCCGTCATTATCATCGCCGTACTTTACGCCGTTATCGCCGGCCTCAACTACACGGGCGTGCTGAACTGGGTCGTGAGGCATATGATGGGCTCCCCAAAGACCGTTTCCCGCGCTATTCTTCGCACCATGTTCCCCGTGGCGCTCTTGAGTTCGTTCCTCACCAACACCACGGTGGTAGCCCTCTTTATCGACGTCATAAAAATCTGGTCCAAAAAGCTGGGCATATCGCCGTCAAAACTTTTGATTCCCCTCAGCTATGCCTCCGGACTGGGCGGTGCCTGCACCTTGCTCGGCACATCCACGAACCTTATCATTTCAGGACTCTACACGGACAGGACAGGAACCCAGATGGGAATTTTCACTCCCACCCTTGTCGGGCTGTTCTGCCTTGTGGTAGGAGTTATCTCCATCGTCGCCCTGCAAAAACTGCTCCCCACTCGTGTGTCCCCCTTGAGCAACGGCGGTGACGAAGACCTGACCCTGGAACTCCATGTTCCCTCCAGACACAGGCTTGTCGGTATGTCCCTGCAGGAGATTTACGAACAGAACCCCAATGGATTCGAAAAGAACAAGAATTCCATCTTGGCCATACGCCGTTTTGACAACGAGGTGGAGGTCGCCACTCCCGAAACATACATCATGGGTTCCGACAACATCATTGTTTCGGGCAAGGCAGAACAGCTCCAGTGGATTTGCGAGCACCTGAATCTTAAGAACGACCACCTGAAGGGTTACCTGGAGAACGCCGTAAACAACAGGACTTGCGGCAAAAAGACGATCCTCGCCTCGCTTATCATGCTCGCCATGGTCCTGCTGTCGGCATGCAACGTGCTGCCCCTGCTTTCGTCGTGCATGCTTGCCGCCATCGCCATGGTCGTCACCCGTTGCTGCACCAGTACCCAGGCGGCAAACTCCATCAACTGGAACATTCTCATTGTGTTCTCGGGCAGCATTTGCCTGGGCAAGGCCCTAGAATCTACGGGGGTGGCCCAGCTGATTGCAAACAACCTTCTGAATATCTGCGGAAGCAACCCCTACGTAGCCCTTGTCGCCATCTGCCTTGTCGGCACCTTCATTACCGAATTTATCAGCAATAGCGCCACGGCGGCCATGTTCTGCCCCATTGCCATCAGCGCGGCCACGACCTTGGGCGTAAACCCCCTCACCTTCTGCATCGGCCTGATGATTTCGGTGAACAGCAGCTTTGCCACCCCCATCGGATCCCCTACCCATATGCTGGTCTATGCCGCTGGCGGCTACAAGTTTACGGACTTCACGAAAATCGGGCTGCCCATGAATTTTATTATTCTTGCGGCCAACCTGTTCATCACCCCCATCGTATTCCCTATGTATCCCGTATAAGGGGTTGTTCCGGACCCAACAATTACTACATTTGCCCTAGCTTTCTCAAAGAGGAAACCCATGGAAACATCCTTTATCATTTTTAACGTCATCGCCCTTATCGTGGTCATCGTGGCCGCATTCCGTATCGGTGCTTCCGTGAGCAAGGCCACGAAAAAGGAAGCCTCCGAAAAGCAGAACAACATCTCTTACGAAGAATGCATGGCCCGTAACGCCAAGAAGTTCAATTACGGCTCTTTCACGGATGCCCGCGACGGCGAAACCTACCGCACCGTAAAAATCGGTGACCAGGTCTGGATGGTGGATAACCTGCGTTTCAAGACCGAAGGCAGCTACGCCCCGAGCAACGAAGAGGCCAACGTGGCCCAGTACGGCAGGCTCTACACCTGGACGGCTGCACTCGGCATCCCTGCGGAATACGGTGAGCAGGATCCTGCCAAGGACCTGGAAATATGCCATAAGATTCGCGAAGACAACTACCAGGGAATTGCGCCCGAAGGCTGGCATATCCCGAGCCTCAAGGAATGGGAACAGCTTTTGAGCAATCTGCCTCCCAAGTCCACCGGCGACGAACTGCGCAGTGCCTGCTTCTGGGGTGTTCCGGGCGAAGATTCTTTCGGGTTCTTTGCCGTGCCTGCGGGTTACCGTTTTGACAACGGCAGCTTCTACCGTTTCAGCCGTCGCGCCCGTTTCTGGTGCAAGGACGAATACGGCAAATCCAACGCCTACCGCCTGAGCATCACCAACAAGACCTTCGATATCGAAGGCGTGTACCGCTCCGATGCCATGTCGGTGCGCTGCATAAAGAACGCCTAAGCGGATATTTTTCCAATTCGACGAACTGCCCTGGCCTAGGCCGGGGCTTTTTTGTATAAACCGAAAACCACCAGCTGGGCTGGTGGTTCTAAAGAAGCCTTCTGGCGGTGATGAAAAAAGTCCTCTAGCTAAATTTGTGGTGCGGTCTGGACACTGCATCACAACTCAACAAGAGGACCAATCATGGAAAATATAAAAACAATGGCTCATACGAGCTGGAACTGCAAATACCACATAGTGTTCGCGCCCAAATTCA